>Ga0079226_10003541_pt1 | contig 11942 bp, 13 predicted proteins | sample Poulit2014_FD_76345 | JGI IMG/M metagenome (GOLD analysis project Ga0079226, IMG submission 76345) | Agricultural soil microbial communities from Georgia to study Nitrogen management - Poultry litter 2014 | ecosystem: Environmental > Terrestrial > Soil > Agricultural land | place: USA: Georgia... | reverse complement strand
ACAAAGCGCGACGAGCAAGAGCTGCTCTACTTGATCAGCAGCAAGGACGAATTGATAGAGAAACTAGAAGAGCAACTTATGAAGATAAGAGAAGATCTGAACGTGCTGAACAGCTTAAGCTAAGACTTGCTTATAAATTACTCACGGCCACCCAACCCGATAATTGTTTGAGACCTGGCTGGAATGAGGACCCTAGTGATTACCCTGATAAATATGACTATAGACAAATTGAGGTGATTAAAGACTTTGTGACATCACTTAATCTTCAAAGTAAGGATTTTAGAGACAATTTGATAGCGGTTAAAAACAAGATTGATGAGCGCTTTATTGCCAACAACAAGGACCTTATCCACCTGGTTAATCATCCTAAGCAGGAGCGTGAGCAGTATAACGAGCGTTTAACGGCGTGGTTTGAATTTAAAGAAGATATTGACCAAAAAAGAGCCGATTTCAACCAAAGCATTATTCCTAAATTAGGCGGTAGCGCCGGAGAGGTGGGTAGGATGACCCGAGATATCATTTCATCATTTGACTACATTCGAGGGTTAGATCAGTTTATTTCTGATGACAAACAAACCATAGAGGCCAGAGAATTAGCTAAATCTCATAGATCAGATACGCTAAATAGAACTTGCCAACAATTCAAGTATGCGTACTTTGATGTTCTTAAATTACCAAGCGGTGAACGAGAGAGTTATATAAACGCTCTAAATTCGACTGTAGAGGTGTTTGAAAATATTTATGGTAGTCAGTTACCCAATGAACAAAGAAAAGCCATAGAGGATGGTTTACGCTCATTTGATCGTGATGCTCAACGTATGCAATCACCAAGTAGAAGTAGAAGTTACAGTCGTTAGGTTAATTGGAACAATTTAAACTGGTGTGATGTTGAACATTAGCACCAGTCTTTATATACCGCTTCTAATTTAATTCTTTTGGGTTTTAAGTTAAGAAAGAGATATTAACTCAAAAACTAAGTTAAAAAAGTTATCCACAGCAAAAAAAAATTTTCGCTATTTTTTAAGGGTTTTTATTTAATCCTGTTTAATCCTGTTTAATCCTGTTTAAGGCCTATTTTTCCCCTTTAAAATCAATGACTTACATTAAGAAAAAACACTAAATGAGCAGAAAAAACACTAAATGAGCAGAAAAAACACTAAATGAGCAGAAAAAACACTAAATGAGCAGAAAAAACACATATATAAAATCATGATTTTATATATGTGTTTTTTCTGCTAAAGTAGCTCATGGATTTTAAAAAAAGAGTAAGTAAGAATGAAAAATAATTTAGTTGTACAGTCTAATGATTTGATCTTAGCAACGTACACAATGCAGAAAACTGACAAAGAGTTAATGCTTGCTTGCATTAGTCAGATAGACAGCAGACCAAACGCCCCTGAAGTGACAAAACAGACTGAATTTATAGTATCAATTGACCATATAAAAGCGTTGTTCTTCGGTAAGAAGTCTAAAAACGAACAAAACATCTATCGTGATCTTGAAGATGCAAGTAATCGCTTGTATGAAGTTGATATTACTATTGATTTAGAAGATAACAAAACACTCAGAACTCGTCTTATTAGTAGTATTGTTTTTGATCCTGAGAACAATCAAATTGTATTAACATTTGCAGAAAAAATACTGCCATATTTGACACAGTTAAAAGCAAATTTTACTAAATATAGATTGTTAGAAATCGGTGAGTTATCAAGCATCCACTCTATACGAATGTATGAGCTCATTGTAATGTGGACTAACCAGTTTCAATACAGCAAAGAATTTACAATAGAAGAATTTAAGCACGTTATGAGTGTTCAAAGTAAATACAAACAATTCGGACAGTTAAAAACTCGTGTTATTGAAACAGCAATCAATGACATCAACGAGAACACAAATTACAGGGTTAGCGTTGAATATATTAAAAAAGGGCGGGGTAAAGGCTACAAAGGCTTAAAGCTTAAATTTCACAAAAAAACACTCGAAAAAATCGCTGATAAAAACGGCTTAACAGAAGAAAAAATAAAAGCAATCGTTGATAACGTGCAGTTCATGAGAGACTATAACGACCATCCCAGTTTGAGCTATCAGGGTAAAATGGATACAGACACTTTCAAGCGTGAGATGATGCTCATCATACAAAGAGAGCCAGAAAGCTTTAATAGGAAAAATAAAGCGCTTGAGATCTACTTAGCACCGATTAAACAAGGTTAATCACTAGGTCTAATCTATAAGGTGTTGAGTAATAAGCAAAGCAAGTAATTAAAAAACAGGTTAATAACCTATTATTACAGCAACTATTTTGATATTTGAAAATATAACAGTACCGCCTCTAATCAAGAGTCTAGCAAGCGAATTCTTGTGGTAATGCCAGTCAGTTAAACAAGAGACTTAGCGGAGATATGGTTTTTTAAAACCAGAGAACTCCATAAACAGGGGTTTCTAGAAAAAACGAATTTCAGAATTTCGCTATAAAATCTCTTAACTGACTGGCATTACTAGCAAGGGGGCTTTTCCATTAAAAACAGCTTAAAACACTATCAAGCGAAGTCATTTAACGTAACATCTGTTATGTGAATAATGATATTTTCCGTTAAGCCGCATAATTAAAATTTTCCAAGTTTAACTGTACGGATTTGACAGCAAGGGTCAAAAAATGAGATTCATAATTTTCGTAGTGTTTGCCAAGGTCCGCCTAAACAAAAGCTTCGCAGCATTAATAGCCTGATTTGTAAGAGTAGGCATCTCTGCAAAGCCTTTGGTGTCAAAGGTTTCCGAGGAAACAGATATATGAAAGCACTCACTTAGATATATGAAAGCACTCACTTAGATATATGAAAGCACTCACTTAGATATATGAAAGCACTCACTTAGATATATGAAAGCACTCACCTAAAATAAGTTATCCACAAGTTTATCCACAACCTAATTTATGTGAATAATGGTATTTTCCGTTAAGCCGCATAATTAAAATTTTTCAAGTTTAACTGTACGGATTTGACAGCAAGAGGTAAATTTTCTTATGTCGAAATCTTTTTCTATTATCTTAGCAGCTAGTTTCTGCTCTTATGTGCTATTGTTTTTTAGTTTGTGAAGATCTTTTTTTAGGGGAGTGTCATGCCTAATAGTTGTGCAAAGTTGTTAGCAGATAAGCAGCTGACTGTGATCTTTATTGAAAGTGCTACGGCAGGCTATCTTGCACATCGCTTCTCTTTAACACCTTATTCAGGCGATGTACTAATGGGCAGCTTGGTGTGTTATGACGTGAGAATAAAACAAAGTATGCTAAATATATCAAGCCACCTTATTGATAAGTATACGCCTGAATCTTCTGAAGTAACTGAGGAGTTAGTGAATAAAACTAAAGAAATCATCAAGGCAGATATATATGTCGCCTGTACAGGATTGTTAAAGTCCGGTGGTTCTGAAACACAGGAGAAACCGGTAGGTACGTTTTTTTATTGTATTGGTTATAAAAATGAGATTCATAATTTTCGTAGTGTTTGCCAAGGTCCGCCTGAACAAAAGCTTCGCACCATTAACAGCCTGATTTGTAAGAGTGTTATTGATGTTGTAAGCCAGCCCTAATATTAGGACGTGTCCTCAATTCGTACAACTGGCCTTGGCTTTGAGATCAATGCACACATAACAATACACTAAGCCTCATAAGTTTAGGTAGCTACCCCTCTAGCTACAACGAAGTACGATTTTTCAAAACTTGGTTACCTTACAACTTTGTTATTAATGGCTTTAGCCCATCCTATGCACTTATTTTGACATCGCCCACAGGGTTGATCTACCTTCAAAGGTTTATCAACATAGCCGCAATACATGCAAGCATAATACTCATCGGCGTTTATCTGATCGACTAATTTATATTGTTTAGGAAAAAGTGGTAAACCATAACGTACCTGGTCGTGAGGGTATAATAATAGGCTAAAATCTCCAGTGGTCTCTAACAGACCAACTCGAACTTGACCTAAATGTTCAACACCTTGCATACGCATTTCAGAAAAAAATTCATCATGTGACATCTCACCTCCTTCAATTTTCTCAAGGACCAATAGACCATCTTCTACGATATAAAGCGAAGTACCTTCTAAAAGGTCTTCAAATGGCTGGTATTTCATCATAAGCCAAGTACATAATCGATAAAGACATATTACAATGCTCATAATAAGCAATGCCTGAATTAATGGTAAATCCTTAGTAAACATAGGATCCCCTGCGATGGACCCTAATGATAAAATGATAGTTAACTCGAATATAGAGAGCTGCCTAACACCACGCTTCCCAGTGAACCGTAGAAATAAAATGATCATGATAAACATCACAGTGACACGCACAGCAATTTCAGCAGCAAATGCCCACGTCGTATCGAGAATAAATATATTGGCCCAATCCATAGGTTCTTTTCCTACAAGGTAAATGCTTAAGAAAGTTGTCACGGCCACTAAAATTATCTATGGTCAACCTTCTTTAATCTGAATTAATTTCTTAAATTACAACACAACCTACACATATGTAAGACTACTGCAATAAGGATTAAATCACATAGAACACTAAAAACGTTCATGCTACATACATTTGTTTTAGCCGTGCTTATAGTATTTATATCAACTGATTCTTAGTTAAGAAGTTGATGAGTACAAATTACTTAATTACAATCCAAGGAGTATGGAAATGAACAGTCAAACCCTAAAAGGTGAATGGAACCAACTTAAAGGTAGTGTTAAGCAGAAGTGGGCAGAACTAACTGACGATGATTTGACTCATATTGAAGGTAGCCGCGATAAGTTGGTAGGACGATTACAAGAACGTTCTGGCCGAACTAAAGAAGAGGTGGAACGTGAGGTTGATGATTGGCGTCGTGAGAACGACTACTAGCAACTAGTATTAATTTTAAAATACAAAAACAATAAAATCATACCTTAAGTATCGCTCCTAACCGCATTTTTTAAAATGCGGTTTTTTTGTATGTCAATTTCTTATAAAACTAATGCCTAACCCTATTAATAAAATAGTAAGGATAGCTATGAATAGCATCCTGATCTGAACCAGTTGTATCTTTTCTGCAATCTTTATAGCATCTTTAGTATTCTTAAACTTTTTAAGTTTGGTCGTTTGTTTTTTCTGGCGCATATTTTTGTCCCTTTATAATTTTATTTCATATCTTATGGGATATGAGCTATTCCATTTTTAGTTTAGGCTAAACCTAAATTTATGCCCCTTTATTAGAGGCTATAACAAAGTATAAGGATGTTAATTGACCCCTTTTTAGGTAGTTTTAGTATATGGCTTTCGGTGAAATTGGACAACCATCTAGAACAACTATGATACTGTACTAGGTATACATCAGAGGACATCATTGAACAAAGAGAGGCTATGTGAACATATCAGTGTCAGAAGCATCAAAAAGATGGGGCGTATCAAGGACCACAATCTACAAAAAGATAGATGATGGCGAGCTTTCAAGAAATTCAGACAAGAAAATCGATACTACTGAAATGTTACGGGTGTTTGGAAACCCACCAAGCACTGAACGTACTGAACAAAATAAAAATAATGTTCACTGGACGCCAGTGAACAGTGAAGCTGAACAGGAAAACGTTCAGCTAAAGCATCAACTGGAGATGGAAAAACTAAAAAACGTCCACCTGCAGCAGCAGGTGGATTATCACAAGCAGTTGGTTGAAAATTATCAAAAGCAAATTGACCAGTTAAGTAAGAGCTTGGACAAAGCGAATGCTAGTATTCAGGACTTTGCACAAACTAAGCTATTAGAGATGAAAGGTAGCTTATCAGGATCGAGCATTTCTCAAGACGAAAACAACTCCAAGGACAATCAGGGAGACAGTGAAATAGTAAGTTCTGAGTCAAATTCAAAACCTGCTACTAATCAAGAAGCTATCAACACTAAGGGCAAGAAAAGATGGTGGAGCTTGTCTTTGTAAATGCTCTCATGGATAGTTAGGTTTTAACGAGCAAAACCTTTACTTGTTAAAGAGTAGCTAAGTATCACAGTTGTCATGAGCATTTATTAGGAGTAAGATATAGACTATAATCTATATTATGGTTTTATATGTGGACTGTCATCACAACCGATCTATTCAATGATTGGCTTTATCAGCAAGATCAATCGACACAAGAGAAGGTGCTTGCCGCTTTAGTGGTTTTACAGCAGCAAGGCCCAAGCCTAGGGCGCCCTTTAGTGGACACTGTATATGACTCAAAATTTACCAACATGAAAGAGCTTCGGGTCCAGCATCGAGGTAAACCACTGAGAGCCTTTTTCGCATTTGATCCGAAAAGGCAAGCGATTGTACTTTGTATCGGTGATAAGGGTAATAACAAGCGCTTTTATAAAGAAATGCTAGCCACAGCCGATCAGCAGTATGAGTGTCACCTTAAAACCTTGGGAGATTTATAACATGACTAAGACATTACAAGAGCTATTAGCAGAGCGCTCTTTAGACAGCCAGGCGCGTATTCAGCAACTGGCCGAGCAGCTATTTTTGGAAAACCAACTCTACCGCATCCGAGAGGAGCTTGAAATCTCTCAAAAAGAACTTGCTCAAACTTTGGGTATTAAGCAGCCTTCACTATCTGCTATAGAAAACCGTGGCAATGACCTTAAAATCTCAACCATGAAAAAATATGTTGAAGCCATGGGTGGTAAGCTTCGTATTGATGTGGAGCTGCCAACGGGGAAGCATATTGGCTTTACTGTATAAATATATTCGTCAGGTTATATAGAGGAGGATATTGGTTTTGATGCTTTTGAAACCTCAGCAATCAATTGTCTTGAACACTTTACAGTCTGTTGAATATCAGAGTAGCTGTGGCCTGATTTTAGAAGACTGGCAATAATTTTACGCTTTTCCATGTCCTTCCCCCGCCCTTTATATTTACCTTGAGCTTTAGCGCGTGCAATACCTTGCATTTGACGGTTACGTCTATCCTCATAATCCTTTCTAGCTATAGCCGCTAACATATCCAGCAGCATGTCATTTATGGCGCGTAGTACACTGTCCATAAACTCCGAGCCATTACCTTGTTGCAGTGCCATATATGACGTTGGAAGCTCTTTAGACACTACAGAAAGACGTTTGGCTGATAGTTTTCTCTTAAGGGTATCCCAATCAGTTTGATTTAAACGTGCCAAACGGTCTATCTGTTCAACTAAGATCACATCGCCCTCAGAGGCATCATCAATGAGCTGCATGAGCTGTGGACGTTCTAGCGTTGCTCCTGACTCGTTCTCAATATAGAATGCTGCGATTTTATGGCCATACTCTCTAGCAAAAGCAATAAGTTCATCTTTAGCACGATTGGCGTCTTGATCCTTGGTTGAGGCACGAAGGTAGGCTCTAATAAACATAAACACCCAAAATAGTCTGTTATAAGTAGTTCTATTGTATCAGTCTATTTTAGGTGGTCTATTAATATTTTATAAGGCGTTTTTAGTTGGTTCCTCTAGGGTATACCTGCAAACTGCCGCCTGACCAAACTCTCTCAACTGTAGATAGTATGGATTTAACAGCTAGAGCGGCAGTACAAAAACTAAGTGATATTGCGTACATTAACTACTGTTTATTTGAACTTATTATGTACTCTAATCAGCTTGATTTTCGTGGTAGATTGCAGCTTGTAGCCAAATATTAGCTTGAATATAGTCATTGACCTCAATTTTCTGAACGCTTTCAGTGGTTGGCGTTGCTACACGTACCACAAAAGGATCGGCATCAGGCTCACGCAAGATGGCCACATCAAACACAGTTAGCTGACGGTCGTATAAGGTTTGCTGCTGTTTACCCAGTACTTGACCTTGGCACCAAGCTTCATCTTCTTGACCCAAAGTTTCACCAAATAAATAAGCACACATATTGCCTAGATTGATTTCAACAGGGGCCAATTCTTCATCGGTATCGGCCTGCCACTGATCTATTTGTTGATCTAAGTCTGCAGGAATAACACCATTGTTCTTGGCCACAATGTCATTGTAAGCACGGTGGTAGCGAATGGCTTCAGGGTCTTCAACTAAGATAACCTCATCTTTATTGCTAGGCTCAATGGCGTATGCCCACGCACTAAAGTTAACGAAATATTGTTGGTCCTGACGATAAAGGGGCTGGTTAACCGTATACATTTGGTCGAAGGCATAGATAACGCTGCCATCTTCACTGATTAGACGTAAAACAGCATCTTTAGTTGAAGGGTTGGCGATGATACGGTCAATTTTGCACACCAAGCCATAAGGGCTGTTCACACAAGGGAAGGCGTTAATGAAGTTTTGAGGCTTGCCGTCTTTCATTGCCAACACTTGGTTGATGTGACACATCTCATTGCAAGATAACAATAGGTGTGGCAAAGAGTCTTTGGTTAAAGAAGGGTTTAAACCAGCGGCAATGGTTGCATCGTCAATAGAGTTCTGTAGCCAATTAGGAACATCGTTTTCGATATTGTCGGTTAGGATACGCCAGTGATCGCCATGACCTGCGGTTTGTTCATCGGTTAAGGTAATGATAACAGGGCGTACGTCTGGATGCTGACTATATTTATAAACTTGAGTTGTCATAATAAACTTATACTTTTTTTGGTTGGCTTTAAAAGAGATATTTTACGAGTCTATATAAGGAATTGTTGTTTTAATATTGAAGAGACTAAATAGCCCTGTAATTGAAGCTCAATTTCTGTATGAGCCTCCAACTACAGAGCCATTCAATTGATTAGTCTTTGATTATTTGGGAGCCTATTTTTTCTACTATAGGCACTACAAGAGCATTGCCCATCGTGAAATACCTAAACTTGTGAGGCATGCCTGTATTAGTCCAGTTATCTGGAAAACCATTTAATCTCTCACACTCAACTGGTGTTAATAACCTAAGTTTTTTCGTCTCTCTATCAACGACTACATGGCTACTGCGGTTAACGCTAGACTCACTGGTTAATATAGTGCGAGCAGGTACATCCATATTATCTGGAAAGCTCATTCCACCTTCAGAATAGAAATACGGTTCTCCATTAGGTTTAACTCGGGGTATTTTTTTAGCACCTTTTAAATACTCCCATTTCTCGAGGTTTTCTTTTAAAAAGAACTTTGTATCTACAGGGTTCTTCTCTAAAACGTCCTTTAGCGGGATGGGCTCTACTTTTATAGGAATAATTTCTGTTGAAAAAATCTTGCCGTCAACTTGAGCTACACCAGCATTGTAAAATTGACCAGAGAAAGAATCGGACAATACCTTTAAATCCTTAAACTCATCTTTAGATATATCTAAAGATGAGTTCTTCTTAGGATTTACAGTATCCTCTACTGGGAATGCTTGTGCGAAGGAACCTTTTTTAAGCAACCACTCAGATGGATTAGCCTTCATGCAATTTAAATGAATATCAGAGTCATTTCTACTTGCAAGTATGAAAACACGTCTACGTCTTTGAGCATAGCCATAGTCAGCAGCATTAATCACTCTCCACTCTACGCAATAGCCCAAATCTGTAAGACAGCGTAAGATAACTGCAAAATCTCTACCTCTTTGAGAGGAAGGTGATTTTAGTAGTCGATCCACGTTCTCGAGTAAAACCCACTTCGGCCTTTTAGACTCAACGATATCTCGTATTTCCCACCATAGAACACCTTTAGTACCTTTAATACCTTTTGCACCTGTACTAGCTACAGAGTAGTCTTGGCAAGGAAATCCGCCTACAAGCAAGTCATGCTCTGGAACTAAGTGCTTTACAGTAGCAATGTCAGCGTTAATATGATTTTCTGCACCGAAATGCTCTACATAGCAATCAAAAGCATGTTGCTTTTTTTTATTAGGCTCCCATTGGTTAGCCCAAACTGTTTTAAAACGACTGGAAGCTGACTCTAAACCCAGTCTAAAGCCACCTACTCCAGCGAACAACTCTACTACCTTAACATCTTGACTCATTGCTTAAATCCAAGTTTTTATGAGATTTGTAGACTATCATAGAGTTGATTAGGGATCAAGTTTTAGCTCTTAAGATATATTTCATCTCTAATATATGTATCGTTCAACCAAAAACTATGCTTCATATAAGCACTAAAACCAGTCACCTTATCTTTGAAAGGTAAAGGGAATGTATCCTGTCTATTCCTGGCATGAGGCCTAACATGTGCGACTCTATTCTCTGACTTTTTAGGAAAGTAGGTCTTATAAACTTGTTTTTCAGTAACCTTTTTAACAATCATACCTTGTTTTATAAGAGACTTGGTCTTGCTCCATACATGCCTAGCTTCTTGTCTATCGAGATATGGCATGTTCCAGAAGAGCACTCGATCTAAAGTGAGCTTCCCATCCTGTTTCTTAAAGAAGATAAACAAAAATTTTTTTTCTAGTGTCTGGTTAAAACTACTTAACTCCCAACTACTTTCGTTTATTAAGTCCTTATAAGAGAAAGCAGGGAAGGATAGGTTTTCGCAAGGTAGGTTTTTTTCATTAATCCTTATGGTTTTTATCGTTACATCAGCTTTACTAAATTCTTCAATTTCCTTTTCCCTGCTGACCCCCATGATTGCTTTAGTTAGCATAGCAAACCTATGTTTTGCTCTTTCATTGTAATCAATGCCAAGCAACTGAGAAATTTCTTCTGGAGACTTTCCTATATGCGGTTGGAACTTACTAATAACAAGCTGCTCAATATCATTACCTTGTTGCTCTAATTCAGGAGTAGCTATAATTTTACCGAAACTACCGTCATTTACACCTGAAATCTTAGCTAAGATATGGTTTACATAACCTGCTTTTAAAGAGAAAGCTCTTTGCTTGGCAGGTATTTCAGAGTTTGGTTGTGATCTAACACTTTTTGCATTTGCCCCTTTCGTACAGGCTCCTAGATAGAAGGTATCACCTTCAGACAACGTATGAGCTTCACCACTCACTACTTTATGCTGTATCAACTCCCAGTCATGTTTGATCACTCTCAAGTCTTCGTCTGGAAAAGACCAAATCCCCACCAACTTGACTACAAAGTCAAGAACATTAATACCTTTCTCATGTAGATGAAATACTAATAAAAGCTCAGCATTTTTTGTGTAAAAGGCACTAGTTTCAAAGTTTTGACTGATTAATTCATCGTAGTTAATAATATTCAGAACTAAACGTTCTTTTGCTCTTAGCTCACCCTTCCTTACAAGCTTCTTAACAGCTCCAGACTTTAGCTCTAATCCCGCCTCTGGGAAGTCAGGCTGTGACAATGAGTCTAGCTCCTTATGGAAATAAAATTTTTCTAGTATTTGTCCAAACCCACCTTTATTAAGTTGGTTTTGGTCTAGCGCACTAATATCAACAGATTCTCTTAAAGTACTATCAACCAACCGTAACGCATAGTTTAGAATACTTTCTTTTGAGGATGGGTCATACGGTAGATTAATCATTTTATATTGCTTATCCTATTGTTATTTCACCAGTATCAGTAGTCTTGTATCTTTTCTGAGAGCACTTATCTACTTTTCCCAAGATGTATTTTAAATTAATCACTATATTGATAGGTGAACCGCCCCGAGATTGTCGGAGACTCAACGCTCCAAGAGAATACGACAATGAAAACACGAAACTATACCCCTGAGATGAAAGAGCGAGCCGTCCGTATGCTAATTGAAGCTAAAGACGACTACCCATCCATATGGTCAGCCATCAAAGCTATAGCACCAAAGATAGGCTGCACGCCTGAGACCCTACGATCATGGCATAAAAAACACATTGATAAAACCATTCCTGCAAAGATTCAAGCTCAAAGCCAAGCCGAGCGCATCAAAGAGATTGAACGTGAGAACAAAGAATTAAAGCAAGCCAATGAAATCATAAGGAAAGCAGCCGCTTTTTTCGCCCCGGCGGAAATAGACCGCAAACCTTAGTGATGGTTCAATTCATCGACGAGAATAAATCTATTTATGGCATTCCAGCTATTTGTAGAGTCTT
>Ga0079226_10003540_pt1 | contig 11943 bp, 12 predicted proteins | sample Poulit2014_FD_76345 | JGI IMG/M metagenome (GOLD analysis project Ga0079226, IMG submission 76345) | Agricultural soil microbial communities from Georgia to study Nitrogen management - Poultry litter 2014 | ecosystem: Environmental > Terrestrial > Soil > Agricultural land | place: USA: Georgia... | reverse complement strand
TTAGATCAACTCCTTCCTTGGTCCACAATAATTCCAGAAGAATGTCGTGTTCCTAATAAAGCTAAATAAATCATAACAATAGTCCACATCAAAAGGATAGGTGTGGACTATTTTCCGCTTACATTAATGGTTCTTCGTCGATAAACCAATTTTCTGTTGGTGTATGCATAAACTGCTTTAAAAATTCGATGCCAGGTGCTTGGAAAAACAGTTGAAATAGCGGGTATTCAGATGTCAGTGTTAGAAAGAAAGGATCAACCGTGTAGGAAAGATTGCTTAACCCATCTCCATCAGTATCCAATCCTGTAAAATCTCCCCAATAGTTTCCATTTGTATCATTATCAGAACTAGCTTCAGCCTGTCCTTGGATAACATTTTCACGGAGAATATTTTGCTTAAAACGATTGGATTCCGAATCTTTAAACTCCATACCAATATAGTTTTGTTGCATTTTATTATTGGTCAATTCACTATCCTGAGCTATTTCAGCATAAATGCCAATACGATTATCCAACAATTCATTTTTTGTAACAATCGCATCTTTTACATCAAAAAGCAATAAACCTTGGGACTGTATACTTTTTCGATTATGCGTTAATCTATTTTCGGTTATCTCCGTCCCTTCTGTTCCCATAACCATTATTCCACTCGTATTATTGGAAGCGTGATTTCCTTTTACCATTGTCTTTTCTGTGAACATAAGATGAAATCCATATCGTGAGTTATTCGACTTGTTTTCAATTATCTGATTACCAACGCTACTTTCAACATAAATTCCATCCTTTACAGAATCAAAAGTAGAGAATTGAATCGTGTTATGATGAGATCCCCATACATCGATTCCATGTCCACGTTCACCCAGACTAGCACTACCGTTTCCTGTGATACGAATCTCGGATAACCTATTTTCATGTGCTTCCAACAGTTTCATTCCAATTCCAGTCGTTTCAATCGAAATTTGCTGGAAATCATTATTATCGCCATTGACCATTATCGTTGCTGAATCCCCGTCTTTATGATTATCAACAATGGAAACATTCTCTATCGTGACATTGTCTGCTTCAATTGTTAAAACTGGTGAATGGTCCGTTGACGTAATTTCTACTCCATCCTCTCCAATAATAGAAATTGGTTTTGTTATCGTGACATTTCCGGAATATTTGCCCGCAGGTAAACGAAGAATTTCACCCGTTTCCGATTCATCCATTAATGCTTGTAAGGAAACATCCGCATATACGGATGGAACAAATGAAAATGTGATAATAATAAAAAGAGCAACGACCAAATGTTTAATCTATATCCCTCCCTACATAGATGCATTTCTCTTTCAATATTTAGCTTAACAAGGAAGAATGGTAATTTGATGACTCTAAAGAGCTATAAAAATGGCAGTTATTTAGCCATTATGTGAAGGTTTTGTGAAAAAAGGCAGCTAATCGATGTGCTTGTTTGCTGCATGTGGGGACGAAAAAGAAGTTTCTTTTCAAAACGGACAAGCGGGTTCTAAAAAGCGATTAAAAAAGCTGACCCAAATGTTACCTATGGCAACATTTGAGTCAGCACATATTTACTTACCAATCGTCGTTCTACACAGTAGTTGCTTTCTTTTCAATGATGACATCATTGAGTTTTAAATTTACTGGGTTTGCCAACGTATCACCGACTGGGCATGTATTTTCAATAAACGCTATAAATTTCTCGACTTTTTCCCTTGGTTCATCAGTGTCAATATGAATGTTGTAACGGATTTCACTGTAGCCTTTGCGTACTTCATCCGATATACCTAAAAATCCATCCGTATTTAGATCACCTTCTAGTTCAACCCAAAAATCGTTGAATGTCATATCATTTTTTGCAGCAAAAGATCGAGCAACAATTGCTTGACATGCACCTAATGCACCTAAGACCAATTCAACTGGATTCATTCCAGTATCCGTTCCACCTAAATCTTTCGGCTCATCCACTGTTACTTCAAAATTTCTAGATTTGACTTTCACCTGAAGACCTTCTGTTAGACGTGCTGTTGATTTAACTACTGTTTCTGGCATAATGAAAATCTCCTTTCAAATTGTTCTTTGTTTCTATATACATTGTACATCCTTTCACAAACTAAATCTGTAGACAAATTGTGAAATTATGATCAATGTTTTAATTCCAATAACAAATGAGGCTTGGGACAAAAGAATTTTTACTTACTAAAAGCCGAACTATAACTTGAATTAATTTCAAGGTAGTTCGGCTTTTGTTTTCCATATTGATTTTCGTTCCAGACAGTCGCTTTCATGATTGAAAATGAACTGGAATTTGTGTATGTTTTGGTATCATGGTCTAAATGAAACAAAATTTAGATGAATTCCTTTGGTGTTTTGTTTCATCGTCCATATGATTCGAAAATGAACTGGAATTTGTGTATGTTTTAGTATCACAGCCTAGATGAAACAATAATTAGATGAATTCCTTGTGTATTTTCGTTTCATCGTCCATATGATTCGAAAATGACCTAAATTTTGTGCTTGTTTTAGTATCATGGCCTTTGCAAAACGAAAATTTTCTAATTATTTTTGCAGACACAACCATAGCCGCTGCGACCTAGCGGTGTATTTGCATTAGCAATGTTCAGATTTACATCCACTGAAATCACTTTTGTCCTGACCTCAACATATTATTCTATCCACTCATTTACGAGCTCTTCATTTTCTTCCACCACCCATGTTCTTGCACCGTCAATTGGCTCTTCTCCAGCCTCTTCTGCCTCATTTACAGCACTCATCAATGAACCGATTGCTTCATCATCCATTTTCCAATTTTTTATCCAATCACTAACCTCAGGAAAATCCTCTACAAATCCTTGACGTGTTGCATGGTGAATTTTTTCTGCCTCTCCATATATGTTCAATGGGTCATCCAAATATTTTAAATCCATTTCTGAAAATACCCGGTGAGGATTCCATAATGGAGCAACAATAGGTTTTTCATCTTTTATCGCTTCAGCTAGTGCTGTTATCATTGCTGGTTCAGAGCTTGAAATAAGAACATAATCGAGTTCGTATTCTTCAATCAGATCCTCCGTAACGAGCATTGTTCCAGCCCCTGGGTCAAATCCTGTTATCTCACCATTTAGTTCGTCTTTATAATCGTTTAAATCCTCGATACTATTAACATCTTCCATATATGTTGGCACTACTAAACCAACTTTTGCATTATCATACCAAGTCTCTTCGGAAAAATTGACCTCATCCTGATAACGTTCTAAATACTCCTTATCTTGGATTGGCAACCATACTTCTAAGTTAATATCTAACTCATCTTCTGCTAAGGCCTTCATCTGTGTTCCCATATCTAACAGATGAAAGTTCACTTCATACCCCTTGTCTTCCAGTATTACCTTCCACATATTCGTAACAGCTATATTTTCTGCCCAACTAATCTGTCCCATGTCAATGGTTTGTTTCTCACCATTCTCATTGCCATTTTCACTTTCCTGCTCGGAAGCTTGAGAACCTCCTCCACAAGCTGTTAATAAAACTACTAGTACTCCGATTAATATGAAACTTACTCCCTTTTTAAAATAACTCATTCGTTTGCATCTCTCCCTTTATTTTGTTTCCTCTGGTTTTGGTAAAAAGTTATAAATTTCGCCAGTTCGAACACTTTCGACTAACTCCTCTAACCAGTGGTAATATAATTTTGACTTTTCTAGTAATGCTACATGTTTTTTTGCTTCTTCACGAATATCGTTCGAAACTGTTTCATCATTTACAATTTCTATTAAAATCGGTTCTGCCTTCTTAACGGCATCCATATTCATCTTTACTTCTCTTTCCCACATGCTACAGAAATACGCCATAAACGTTTGGAAAAAATCTTTCTCCGCTGTGTACGTATGTTTTCTCGTTCCTCTTTGAAACCTTTTCTTTACAAAATCAATCTGCTGTAACTTTCGAACATTGGTGCTCATACTTGGCTTACTCATTCCAAGCTCTTCTCTCATTACATCCAAATTCATATGATCTTCAAAATACATCGTGGCATAAATTTTCCCAGCAGCTGGTGTCACTCCATATAAATCCATCGTTTCAGCAATGGCCTCAATCACCATTTCTTTTGCTTCTTCTATTTTTTCGATGGCTGATTCATCCTTATGCTTATTCACCGCTCTACCCCTAACTCGTGTTCAATTTGTTAAATTTTTTCTTAACAAACTTAATGATAAAGGTTTTTGAAGAAATGTCAAATCAACACAAAATCAATATCTTATTATTTTAATCTATTTCCATGTCCGTTTTAAATCTTTGACAAATAAAAATAACCCGTTTAGAATTAAATTTGTTCACAACGTTAAATTTTTTCTTAACAAACTTAACATAGTTCGGGAGGGAATCTTTTGGAAGTTAAACGACAATATATTAATGGAGAATGGGTCCACGCCCTCTCAAAGCAGACGAGGGAAATTATTAACCCCTTTAACCAAGAAGTAATTGCTATCGTAACGGAAAGCAATGAAGAAGATACAAAACTAGCAATAAGTGCAGCTCGTCATGCATTTGATCATGGTGATTGGCCGAATACCCCAACGATGGAACGAGCAAAAGTTGTTCGAAAAATAGCAGAATTAATTGAAAGAGATAGAGAAGAGCTAGCAGAGCTAGAATCCCTCGATACCGGTAAAACAGTAGAAGAAAGTAGATGGGATATGGATGACATTGCAGGAGTCTTCCATTACTATGCGGACATCGCTGATAAAGACGGGGGAGAAATTATTGATTCACCTGTTCCAAACTCCATAAGTAAAGTTGTAAAAGAGCCTGTTGGTGTTTGTGGACAAATCACTCCATGGAACTATCCATTATTACAGGCATCCTGGAAACTAGCCCCTGCACTCGTAACCGGTAATACTTTGGTAATGAAGCCGAGTGAGATTACCCCTCTAACAACAATTAAAGTGTTTGAATTAATGGAAGAAGCTGGTGTTCCGAAAGGAGTAGCCAACCTCGTCCTTGGTGCAGGAAATACGGTTGGTGCAGAACTTTCTTCCAATAATGATGTCGATCTCATCTCCTTTACAGGTGGAATTCAAACAGGTAAGAAAATTATGCAAGCAGCTAGTGATAACGTGAAAAAGGTGGCACTTGAGCTTGGCGGAAAGAATCCGAACGTTATTTTCGCTGATGCAGACTTTGAAACAGCTGTAGACCAAGCATTAAATGGTGTGTTTTTCCATGCAGGGCAAATTTGTTCAGCTGGCACACGTCTTATCGTGGAGGAGAGCATCCACGATAAGTTTGTTGATGCATTAGTAGAACGTGTGAAGAACATTCGTTTAGGCAGTGGATTTGATAAGGATACCCAAATGGGACCACTCATCTCGGAGCAACATTTAAATAAAGTGATGAATTACGTAGAGAATGGAATCAAAGAGGGAGCTACCGTTGCAATTGGCGGGAAACAACCCGATGATCCTGAATTACAGAAAGGGTTTTTCTATTTACCTACCATTCTTACAAATTGCACAACCGATATGCGCGTTGTCCAAGATGAAGGTTTTGGTCCAGTCATGACGGTTGAAAAATTCTCTACCGAGGAAGAAGCAATTCAACTCGCGAATGACTCCATTTATGGACTTTCTGGCGGAGTCTGGACAAAGGATATTGCCAAAGCAGAGCGTTGTGTCGCGAAAATGCGCATGGGAACTGTCTGGATTAATGACTTTAACCTGTACTTCCCTCACGCTCCATGGGGAGGATATAAGCAATCAGGTTTTGGCCGTGAGTTAGGTAAAACAGGTCTAGAAGAATACCAAGAAACAAAACATGTATTTCAAAATCTAGATCCACAGCCAATTAACTGGTTCTAATAATCAAGTAAAAGAAAATATAGGAGGAGAACATATATGAGCTTAAATATGAAAGTAGAACATATGCATAAATTCCATCAATTCGAATTACCTACAGCAGTCAAACACGGGATTGGTGCGATTAAACATGTTGGAGATGAAGTAAAAAAACTTGGTGTTACAAAAGCACTACTAGTAACGGATCCGGGGATTTATAACGCTGGTGTTACAAAACCAATTGAAGATTCCCTAAAAGAAGCTGGTGTGGAAGTAGTTCTCTTCAATAAAGTAGAACCTAATCCTCCAGTACGCCTCGTAGCAGAAGGTTCTGCTTTGTACAAGCAAGAGAACTGTAATGGGTTAGTTGCTGTTGGTGGTGGAAGTTCCATGGATACAGCAAAAGGAATCGGAGTAGAAGCAACACACGAAGGTTCTGTTTTAGACTATGAAGCTGCAGAAGGAAAAAAACCGTTAGAAAACCGAATTCCTCCATTGACTACAATCCCTACAACAGCGGGAACTGGTTCTGAGGTAACACAATGGGCGGTAATAACAGATGAAGAAAGAGAATTCAAATTTAACACGGGTGGACCATTAATTGCAGCACACTTAACAATTATTGATCCGGAACTACATGTTTCCATGCCACCACATGTGACAGCAATGACAGGTGTAGATGCTTTAGCGCATGCAATCGAATGTTATACAATGCATTATGCACAACCGATTACAGACGCAGTTGCACTACTCGCAATGGAATATGTAGCAAAATATATCCGCCGTGCATATGCAGATGGTGGAGATATTGAAGCACGTTACGGAATGGCACAAGCTGCGATGCTCGCAGGTCTATCATACGGAAGCGAATCTGCCGGTGCAGCACATGCGATGTCCCAAACACTTGGCGGAATTATCCCGGTTGCCCATGGTCAATGTGTTGCAGCAATGATGGGACCTGTTATGGAGTATAACTGGAAAGGACATCCAGCGAAATTTGCACGAATCGCTCAAGCACTAGGTGTGGATACATCACAAATGACAACGGAAGAAGCAGCAAAAGCAGCTGTAAACGAAGTCTATCAACTCGTAGAAGATTTGGACATTCCTAGTTTAGAAGAACAAGGCATATCACCTGATATGATTGACCGCCTGGCAAAAGAAGCGATGAAAGACCCGCAAACGGTAGGAAATCCACGTGATTTAACCGAAAAAGATTACCAATGGATTTATAAACGTTGCTTTAACCTAGTACCGAAAACAGTTTAATATATAAAAGGGAACAGCTACGAGTGCCGTTCCCTTTTTTTATATACTAATTTTAGAAGCTTATCAGCGGTTATGGGAGATAATTCAGCGATTTTTAGATTTTATCAGCGACTTCTGATATTTTTTCAGCGAATGGAACGATTTTTCCGCACATTTGCTATTTTTATCCGCGATTTGCTCCATATTAATGCTCTGCTTCCATCGCTTCTTGTTTCGTTCGATGAACCGTTCCAAATGGATGCCCTGGGGGAGCATAGATAGAATAGAGCTTTAATGGTTCACTTCCTATATTCGTTAAATTATGCCACTTGCCTGCAGGTACCATAATCGCATCATCATCTTCTACCCTTCGTTCGAAGTTTAGTTGATCTTGACGATCGCCCATTTGAACTAGTCCCTCACCTTGTTCAATACGTAAAAATTGATCGACATCCGGATGTAATTCCAAACCGATATCTTCACCTACACCAATACTCATTAACGTTACTTGTAAATATTCCCCTGTCCAAAGTGCTGTACGGAATGTATTATTTTTTGTTGTCGCGTCTTCAATATCAATTACAAATGGTTGATTTCCATAATCTTTAAATTGGGGACCGGTCTCAGCTCGATAGGAATGGTGGTGCCCATAATGAGAGCCGTGATGATGGCCATGTTGATAACCGTGATGATGACCATGATGATGATGGCCGTGATGTCCATGATAATGGTGCCCATGGTGACCGTGATGTCCATGATGGCTGAATGAACCATGGTAATATGGATGGTGTCCACCATGGCCATGAGATTGCCATGGGTGGTAATTCATATTCATGGCATATGGAAAGAAAAATGGTTGGTGCGAAAAATACATGTTAAATTCCCCCTAATCATTGTTCCTCCATAGCATATGCCCAATCCCCAAGGAATGTGCGAATACTCCCCCGACCTATCTATCCCTATTATCTTTCAGTATAGAATGAATGATATGCATCGAATTCCATTCACCGAGAGAAAAACGGGTAATTGGATATTTTTTTGGGAATAGGATGGTATTTATTTGCTTAGGGGACTTTCCTTCTTGATACAATTCCCACACTTTCTCTTCCATGTTTTGTAAATATTCTAGTTTTCTTTCCAATGCTGTACGCCCTTTCTTTAAATAACCAGCATGTTGACAGAAAACGTCATCAAAATCATATGTTAATATTTTCTTAAGAGATTGAATGATGGTCGGAATACTTTCCTCACGTAGGATAACTTTTGTACGCGTTTGACAATAGAGGTCTCCTGTGAAAAGTTGGCCTGTTCCCTCATTTAAAAAAGCCAGATGATCAACAGCATGTCCGGGTGTATGGATGACTTTCCAAGTTGCATTTCGTGAGGTAAATGAATCATGAAGAGGTTGAGCATCAAAAGGAAGACGTCTTCCCCAAAATAATTGACGATACAAAGGATAATCAGCCTTTCGTCGGCAATAATCAATCATTTGTTCATTCATATAAATTGGTAATTGATACTCCTTCTGTAACCACGCCGCACAACCGGTATGGTCCTCATGGAAATGGGTAATAACTACTTGATCCATATCGAACTGATGAAAAAATGGACGTAGTTCTCTCTCTAAAGTTCTTGCTCCTGTATCAATTAAAACACCATCGACATAATAGCAATACACATTCATTTTTATTCCTCGAAAAGAAACGATTCCATTCCCCATCTGTACTCCATTAACTGCACTTTGAGTAAACTTCTTTTTTAATAACATTTTTTAATTTCTCCTTCTCATTTCACCTCCAATTTTACCACAGCGTGAATGACTATTCATTCATTTTAATGATAAAAAGCCGAATTCACTTGAACTCAGCTTCTAACAGTAACTACTAAACTTTCATCACTATACTAGGATGATAAGGATCGATATTAATTTCTATCGGTTCATTGTTCGCTATCATCGCAGCTAGTTTTCCTACGTAAGGACCCATCGTCAAGCCAGAGGCTCCTAATCCTGTTGCAAGAACAACATTTGGGAAAGGTTCTACTTTACCAAACACAGGTAAATCATTCGGTCCCATTGGTCGAAATCCAATGCGTACTTCGTAGATTTCTCCTTTTGCCAGGCCAGGAGCAACGTTCAGGGCCTCCGCTAATACTTCATGTATGCCACCTGCTGTAAGACGATAATCAAACCCTGAACCCGTTTCTCTTGTTGCACCAGCAACAACTCTAGCATCATCAAATGCTAATAAATAATGACTTGTTTCTGGATATACAATTGGCCATGTCGATGTATCTTCATGGGGCATTTTAATATGAACGATTTGACCTCGTTGGGGTTCGATGTTTATTTCAACTCCTAAAGGTCGAAGTATCTCTGATGTCCATGCACCTGCAGCAATGATGATTGCATCAGCATAAATTCGTTCCCCTTGCACGTCGGCTCCTATTATTTCCCCATTCTCGTATAACAAATTTGCCTTTCCGTCTACCTTCGTAACACCATATTCTTCTGCAGATCTTTCTAAAGCCCCTTGTAATAATCTTCCATCTACTCGTGCGGCTCCACTAACATAAATAGCTTCTAATTCTTCATGTAGAGGCGGAAATAATTCCCGTGCTTCCGCATTCGTTAATTTGGATATATCTCCCACTTCAGGTGTCTCATTTCTTCGCATTTCAAGTAATTGCTTCTTTTTATCTAAGGCAAATGAATCCTTACTTACGTACAACGCTCCTACCCTTTTATAGCCGACATCTTCTTCACCAATATTTTGTAACTCGGATATAAGTGTCGGATAATACACAGCACCCGCATTTGCAATTCTGTACCATTCATCTCCTTTGTCGGAATCCCAAGGACAAACAATTCCTGCACCTGCTGCAGTTGCCTTTCCTTCATGCTGATGATCGATTAAGACTACCTCAATCCCACTCTTTGCCAAATGATAAGCAGCACTTGCACCAACTATACCACTTCCAATAACAATGATTTTCATAAGCTCACCTCTTTTAGCTTCATACTTTATATTTATGATACTAGCTCTAGTTGTATATCATCAAAATCACAACAAATTGAATTCGAGAAATTTTTATTAAAATAAGGTAATAATTTATTGAAATACAATAAATTTATGGTAAAATAATGGAAGATACAGAATGTGTTATAATTTTCTAATATTTATATGAATCACGTTGATTGTATGACTTTTAAACAATTCCTAAAAGGAGAAATGTAATATGAGGTTTTCTACATTGTTCTTAAAATCAACTATTATCTTTCTTGCACTGACCGTTTTCACCGTTTGCTTTTGGTTACCTGTATTAGCGGAAAGGGCTGCAGAATTAAATCCAACCTACGCATATTTGAAATACCCAGTTCTTTTAGGGTTATATGTCACTACGATCCCTTATTTTTATGCACTACACCAAACATTTCAGCTATTAGATTTTATCCGTGATGGCAAAGCCTTTTCTTCTTGCCCAATTGCTTCATTAGAAAAAATAAAACGTTGTGCAATTGGAATCCTAGTTATCTACGTACTCGGCATGACCTGCCTAGCTTTGCTACAAGCATTACATCCTGGAGTAGCAATCATTGGAATAGGTATTATATTTATTACGATCGTTATCGTGTTATTAGCTACGTTATTTCAACAGCTATTACAAAACGCATTAGAAATAAAATTAGAGATAGACTTAACCGTCTGAGAAGATTAAGAAGCAAAATTTAGTATTCGAACGGGAGGAAATCGAAATGACAATTTCCTTATTTTTGCTCGTTGGAGGTTTTTTTGTATTCCTCCTTGTTTTATCAAAACGTCCGATTATAAATGTTATTAATGAAAACAATTGGTTGGTCCAAAAGCTGAAGAAAAGAAAAAGTTTCAAAAATCCATCATTTGTTGGGATGGTTTTGTTTATGGGGAATGGGGTCATGTTCCTAATTACGATGGCATTTCTCTATCTATTGATGTTTTTACTAATCCCATATATGCATCTAATTGTGATGATTATCGCTGTTATTAGTAGTATCTTTTTTTGGGCAATCGTCCATCACGCGTGGAATGGTACAAATAAAGATCGACTAAAAATAGCAACAATTGGAAGTAGCTTTTATATTATTGTTTGTATTATATTTGCGTATTGGTATGTTTCCTATCAGCCTTCCCATCCTGAAGAAGATACTTTTATGGCTGCCATTGGCTTTACAATCGCTATTTTTGTTACAAGTGTAGCGGCTGTTACTTGCTTCATATACACTGGTTTTGTCAGCAGAACGACAAAACAATAAGAAAAAGAAGTTGAGACCGGGATAATATTGATGTAAATCCGAACAAAACTTGTGCAAACCCAACGCTTCGGGAATACACTACGCTAAATGGTGGACAATTAACAGACAAAGTACGGTGCGTAGAAAACACTTATTAGATCGTGATAGAATTGCCGCGGTGGGTGCTTTATCACCCGTGCCCGCGGAAAGCGACTGTCTGGAACGAAAATCAACGGATAAGTTATAATTAAGACAAAAAACGAACTATCTTCGGAATAATCCAATACATAGCTCGTCTTTAGTAAATAAAAATTCTTTTGTCCCTTAATCCCTATCTATTTGTACATCTTATCGTAATATTCTATCCATTTATCCACACCGGTTTCATAATAGTAAAGCCAGACATTAACACCGTTGTGATAGGCATCGCTCCAATTTTTTGTTTGATTGTCATAACCATAACTCCATACTAAATTAGGGTTTACTGAACAATAGAAATTTCCACGAAAACAAAGGATTTGTGCCCCTTTTTGTCGAAATAAAGTGCAAGGCACATTAAAACGAAAATCGATATTTATGCACTTGGAGGTCATCT
>Ga0079226_10003539_pt1 | contig 11944 bp, 13 predicted proteins | sample Poulit2014_FD_76345 | JGI IMG/M metagenome (GOLD analysis project Ga0079226, IMG submission 76345) | Agricultural soil microbial communities from Georgia to study Nitrogen management - Poultry litter 2014 | ecosystem: Environmental > Terrestrial > Soil > Agricultural land | place: USA: Georgia... | reverse complement strand
TAGGAACTATAGTAATTCGTACTTCAAGTCAATTGACAGCTTCTCAGCAAAAAGATTTAGAAAATAAAATAATAGAAAGTTTTATAAGATTAGACTAAAAAATCCACTTTATGTGGGTTTTTTATTTGTATTTATTTACAAAAGAAAAAACATCTAAATCAAATGATTTAAATGTTTCAATGGTCGGGGTGAGAGGATTTGAACCCCCGGCCCCATGGTCCCAAACCACGTGCGCTACCGGACTGCGCCACACCCCGACATATATTATTTTATCAACAACATAATTTATCTTATCATAAATTTTATACTTTGTAAAGTATTTTCTTAAGATAATTTATAATCATCTCTTAACAACAAAATTATTATAGCATATCTTTAAATAATTTGTCAAATATAAAATAAAGGATGAGCCCACCCTTTATTTTATATCATATCTCTCATATTCTTTATCCATAAATTCTGATTTTATTAAAAAATCTGCCGTTGCTGTATTATTTGCAATAGGTATATTATGAAGAACTGCTATTCTAAGAAGTGCTTTTACATCTGGGTCATGAGGTTGCGCTTCTAATGGGTCCCAAAAAAACACTAATATATCTATATCTCCAGTAGCTATATTGGCTCCTATTTGTTGGTCTCCACCTATTGGACCACTTAGATATCCATGTACTTTTAAACCTGTTTTTTCGGCTATTAATTTAGCTGTAGTTCCTGTTCCACATAGACTATGTTTTTTTAATTCTTCTTTATTATTATATGCCCAATTTAATATTATATCTTTTTCATTATCATGAGCTACTAAAGCTATGTTTTTTTTACTAGGTATAGTTTTTTTAACAAATTCTACTTTCATTATTCCCTCCTATTGAAATCACAGAAAAATTTCTGGCTCTTTTCTTTCTTTGTTTTTTTCATAAAATTTATTTGATAATTCTTCAAAGTTTTCTGTATGTAATCCTCTTGAATCATATGGACACGCATATACACAAGCCATACATGATATACATTTATCATCATCAGTAAGCCTTGGATTACTTAAATCTATAGCTTCTGTTGGACAAATTCTAACACACGCATTACATTCTATACAATTTTCATCACCTGTAGGATTTAAAGTTATAGTTTTAATAGCTTTATAAGGTCTATTTCCTTTTATATCCAATTTTATCTTTTCTCTATCTAAATTTATATTTTGTTCACAGGATTTAGCAAAGCATACAATTTTTTTTATATCTTCTTTATCTGGTCTATTTTTAGCAACCTCTGGAAATCTTGAATGTTGGCCTATAAAAGCACCTGCTGCTATAGTTTTAAATCCATTTTTTTCAACTATATCATATAATTCAATTAAAGCATCATCATAATCTCTATTACCATATGCATTTACTACTACAGCTCTTGAATTGTCGCCTTTTAAATGATTTAACATATCTACACATACTGTAGGTATCCTGCCGACAAATACTGGCATTCCCACTATCAATAAATCATTTTCTCCTATATAAATATTTTCTTTTATAGGCGTTTTCAATAAATTTATATCCAGTAAATTTTCACATTTTATATTTTCACCTATCGTTCTTACAATTTTCTTAGTCGTATTTGTTGGACTAAAATAAACTAAATATATATTTTCTATATTCATTTCTTCAACTCCCATCTATAACTATTATATCCGAAATATCTAAAGCTTAAATATTTTATTAAAAATTTATGTTTTAGTATTGAAAATAGGGTATATATATTAAGAAAACGTTATTACTCATATACATATTTAATAGGAGCAAAGTTATGAAAAAAAATTATTTTGATTTAGATGGTAAAGTTGCTTTAATTACAGGTGCATCTTCTGGATTAGGTGTACAATTTGCAAAAGCTTTGGGAAATCAAGGTGCTAAATTAGCTCTTGTAGCCCGAAGAAAAGAAAAATTAGAAAATGTAAAAAAAGAACTTGAAAGTCTAGGCTACGAAGTATTTATACAGCAATGTGACTTAAGTGATTTCTATAGCATACCTAATGTAGTAGAAAAAATTAAAGAACATTATGGAACTATTGATATTTTAGTAAATAATGCTGGTATTGCTTATGGTACTCCTGCTATGGATATGCCTAATGAAGAATGGATAAATATTATGAATGTAAATTTAAATTCAGTATATATTTTATCTAGAGAAGTCGGAAAATTAATGAAAGAAAAAGGCAAAGGTGGAAGAATTATAAACTTAGGTTCCATACATTCAACTGTTGCAATGAAACCATTTTCCCTTACTTCTTATGCAACAACTAAGGGTGGAATCTTAATGCTAACTAAGTCCTTAGCTGCTGAGTGGGCAAAATATGGTATAACAGTAAATGCCATCGGCCCATCATATTTCAAGAGTGAAATGACGGATAAATTAATTGATACACCTGAATTTGACCAAATACTAAAAGCTTATTGTCCAATGGAAAGACTTGGCCATCCTGGCGAGCTAGATGGTGCTTTAATATATTTTGCATCCGATGCTTCAACTTTTACAACAGGCCAATTATTACAAATAGATGGTGGGTGGACTACTATATAAATAAAAAAACGAGGTATATACCTCGTTTTTTTATATTATATTTATTAAATCTACTAAAAAATTACCTGCTTTATCTGCTGCAATCTTTTCGAAATTTTCATAATCTGTTTCACTTTCATCATCTGCAAAATCAGATATACTTCTAACGACTACAAAAGGAATTTTATTTGCAAAAGATGTATGGGCAATTGATGCTCCCTCCATCTCAACACAAAGAGCGTTGTATTTATCATGAAGTTGTCTTTGAAGTTCAGTTGAATCTACAAACACATCTCCTGTAATCACTGTACCTACATGGATATCTTCATCTTTCATAATATCCTTTGATTTTTCTACAAGATTTTTATCACAATAAAACTCTGTTGTAAATGGATAGTATTTTCCCATTAAGTAATGATCAAAATCATGATAAGTCAATTTGTCAGCAACTACTATAGACATATGCTTTAAAGATTTATCAAGCCCACCTGCAATACCAACATTTATTATTGCATCTGGTTTAAAATTATCTATTAAAACTTGCGTAGTAATAGCAGCATTTACTTTTCCTATACCTGAATTTGAAAATATTACCGTTTTATTTCCTATATTACCTCTATAGTAAGTATGAGAAGCTAATTCAAAAGTTTCAAATTCTCCAACTCTTTCTTTTAAAGCTTCAATTTCCACATCCATAGCGGCAATTATTCCTATTGTGTTCATTTATTCACCCTCAACTTTATCTATAATACCTCCACCAATAACTAGGTCACCGCTATACATAACAGCTGATTGGCCCTTTACTGGAGCTCTTACTGCCTCTTCAAATTGAATCAATATTTCATCTTCTCCTATTTGTGTAGCTAGAGCTTTATGCTCTCTCATACCATGTCTAACTTTTACAGTTACTTCCATAGGTTCTTCCAATTTTTCATAAGGTATTATATTTATATCTTTAATATTAATTTCTTTTTTAAATAATTTATCTTCATCTGATAGAGTTACTTCATTAGTATCTCCATTTATTTTACTTACAAAAACTCTTTTTCCTAAAGCTATTCCTAGTCCTTTTCTTTGACCTAGAGTATAGTTAACTATACCCTTATGTTTTCCAAGAATATTTCCCTCGTCATCTATAAAGTTTCCTAAGCCAACTTTTTCTGGATTTCTAGCTTTAATAAATCTTCCATGGTCATTATCATGGACAAAACAAATCTCTTCACTATCCGGTTTTGAATAAGATGCAATATTATTTTCTTTAGCTATTTCTCTGACTTCATCTTTAGTTAAATCGCCTAAAGGAAAAACTGTTTCAGATAAAGCTTCCTGACTCATATTATATAAAAAATATGTCTGATCTTTGCTTTTATCTTTTGCTTTTTTTAATACATATCTTCCCAATTTTTCATCGTATTCATTTTTCGCATAATGTCCTGTAGATATATACTTTATATCTAGTCCATGAGCTTTTTTTCTAAAGGATTCAAATTTTATATATTTATTACAAACTATACACGGATTTGGAGTTCTTCCCTTAGAATATTCTTCTACAAAATTATCTATAACTTTTTTATCAAATTCTCGTCTAAAATTCATAACATAATGGTTTATACCTAAGTTATCCGCTACTATTTTAGCTTCATTTACAGACGAAATTGAACAACAACCTCTATCTTCATTATAAAGACTTCCTCTAGGAACCAAAGTCATAGTTATGCCTGTAACTTCGTAGCCTTCTTTATTCAACAAGAAAGCTGCAACAGAGCTATCTACTCCTCCACTCATTCCTAAAACTATTTTTTCTTTCATATTTAATCACCTTTTAAAACGCTACTACAATACCTCCACCATTAGCGTATACTGATGAAAGAAGTCCTGTTTTAACGATTTGTACATCTTTAAAATCACAATTTTCTTCTATTAAGCTTTTTAAATCATTAGCTCTTTTTTCTGCATCACAATGCGTAATGATAAATGTATCATTTCTATACGAATCTTTTTCTCTAACTACCATGTCTTTAAGTTTTACCAGAGCTTTATTAAAACCTCTTGTTTTTTCAAAAAGTCTTATCTTACCATCTTCTGCACCCATTATCGGTCTAAAAGATAATGCTGTAGCTATAGCACCTGTGAACTTAGACATTCTACCATTTTTAATCAAATTATCAAAATTGTCAAGTATAAAATATGTTTTCATATTTTGTATAAAGTTTTCAACTTCTTCAACTATTTCTTCAAAGCTCATTTCATTATCAATACACTCTTGAAGTTTTACAGCTATTAAAGTTTCTCCTGAAGATGCTGATTTACTATCAAATATATGAATCTTAGCTTCATTATTTTCTAAAAATATATCCCTAGCAAGTACCGCATTATTATGTGTAGCACTTAACTTAGAAGATAATGTTATTACAAAATTTTCCTTGCCTTCTTCAAAAGCTTCTAAGAATAAATTTGGTGAAGGTGCTGCTGTAGTAGGTGCATTGCTACTATTAGCCATTTCTTTTACAAATGATTGTTGATTAAAGTCATCACCATCTATAAATACTTTACCATCTACTTCAACGCTAAACGGAATTGATTTTAAATTTATTTTATCTTTTAATTCTTTGTTTAATTCACAGCTTGAATCTGCTATTATTATTTTTTCCATTTAAAGTCACCTCCTATTTAGTACTTCTTTCTTCTATTAAATCAGCTAATTCTCTAGCTGCTTTTTCTAGTTTATCTTGATCTTTACCTTCTATCATAACTCTTATTAAAGGTTCTGTTCCTGATGGTCTTATCAATACTCTGCCTTCGCCAGCAAAAGCTTTTTCAAGTTTTTCTATTTCTTCTTTTATAACTTCATCATTTAAATATTCTTTTTTATATGAATTATCTACTTTTGCATTTATCAAAACTTGAGGATATGTTGTCATAAGTTTGTTTAAATCTGATAGCTTTTTATTTGAATCTATCATGGATTCTGATAATTTAAGAGCAGTTAACATACCATCACCTGTTGTGTTGTCATCTATAAATATAATATGACCTGATTGTTCCCCACCTATAACAAAATCCTGTTCAACCATTTTTTCTAATACATATCTATCTCCAACGGATGCTTTATATACATCTACGCCAATAGTTTTCATGTATTCGTCAAAACCAATATTAGTCATAACTGTACCTACAACACCATTATTTCTAAGTTTACCTTGGGATAATAAATGATTAGTACAAGCTGCTATTATATGATCTCCGTCCATTTCATTGCCTTCTTCATCGACTGCAATTACTCTATCGCCATCTCCATCAAAAGAAAAACCTAAATTAGCTTTTTCTTTTACAACTAAATCTTTTATAACTTCTACATTTGTAGAGCCACATTTTTTATTTATATTTAATCCGTCAGGTTCTGTATTTACTACAACTACACTTGCCCCAAAGGCTTTAAATAAATTGCCTGCTATTTTATAAGTAGCACCATTTCCACAGTCTAAAGCTACTTTATATCCACTTAAGTCCATTTTTACACGGCTTTTTAAGAAATCGCTATATAGTTCAATAGAATTTTCTATATCTTTAACGATACCAATTTCTCCTGCTATCGGTCTAAAATCATCAATTTCATTTCCATCTATTAGTTTTTCTATATCGTCTTCAACTTCATCTGGAAGTTTAAAACCATTGTTTCCAAAAAATTTAATACCATTAAATTCACCTGGATTATGAGATGCTGATATAACTATTCCACTAGCAGCTTTAAAATATCTTGTCAAATAAGCTACTGCAGGAGTAGGTATAACACCAAGTCTATATACATCAAAACCCATAGAGTTTAGTCCAGCTATAAGAGCTGCTTCTAACATATCTCCTGATAATCTAGTATCTTTTCCTATAACTACTAGTTTATTTTCTTCATCTTTTAATTTATAAGCTGCTGAACGACCTGCTCTATATGCTAATTCTGGAGTTAAGTCCTTATTAGCAACACCTCGAATACCGTCTGTTCCAAAATATTTGCCCATATCTTCCTCCTACAAAATCTATAATAAATTTAAAACTTTTATTCTTTTTTATATACTTACTTATATTTTGTATTATATCATAAAGTGTAGATATACACTAAAAAATGAATATGATTTTTTATATATTTTCAAATAAAAAACACTAGACCTAAGTCTAGTATTTTATTTAATATATTTCGATTTTTAAAGATTTAGGTTTTATAGATTTAACTTTTACGCCTTCCATTTCATCGACTGTTATATCAACAGTGTGAATTCCTTTTTCTAAATTCTCTAAATTTAATTTTATTTTTATATTTTCTCCATTAACTTTATCTAAATCGCTAGTTCCACCTTCTAAATTAAGGGAAATGTTTTTATTTTCATCTGCCAATTTCCAACTTAGATTTTCTCCTAAATTTTCGACTTCAATATTACTATCGGATAAACTTATTTCTTTATTTTCTATTTTATCAACTTTTATATTTAATATTATTTTTTTATCCGTATCACTTAAAAATATACCTTCCGGTAAATCAAGGTCAATATTTACATTAGTCGTCTCATTTATCTGAGTTAAATCAACTGGTTTAGTGTCTATATAATTTATATCGTCTAAAGTTTCCTTAGCACCAACAATAGATACATGTTCTTGACTAAAAGTATATTTAGATATATTTATACCTTCTGCTGGACTACCTGTGGTTTTAAGCTTTATCGGAACTTCTTTTGTCGAATTAATAGATAAGCTTACATTTATAAATCCCTGACTTAATTCAACACCTTCTACCAATTCTCCATTTTCATCTTCTAACTGTACAGGTAAATTTAAATTTGTATCATTTGTTATAGTAGATGCGTCTACTACGACTTTAGCTTTTTTTATTTTTGATACTTGAGAGCTCGCTCCCTTTAAAGTAATCTTATCTGGACTAGCTTTTTTACTTGTTAAAATTAAATGATCCGATGGTAAATTACCAACCGTTTCGATCTCTATATCCATATCTTTTTTTATTAATTTTTCAAATTTAAACATTATATTATTTTTCGATACATAAGATACTGTCGTATTAGGTGGAGCTATTACATTTATAGGTATAGTACTATTTCTTTCTCCATATCCGTCTAAATCCACAGATACTGATATATCGGATCTTTGAATTTTTAATAAATCACTTCTTTTTCCCCTAAGCTTAACAGTTACCGTTGGATCTTTGGGCTCCATTATTAGTAAATCTTTTTCGTTTATAGATTCCATATTTTTAAGTTCTACAGGAATATTTCTAAAAGTTCTAAGCTCATCATTTTGTGAGTTATTTACTACATATGCCCAAAGAAAAATAGCTACTATTAGAGAAATCAACTTTACAGGCCAATTTTTTTTAATTCTTTCCATTGTCTGACCTCCATATATCAAATAATCCATTATCACTAACTTCATACATATTTAACAATATCTCTCTTAGAGTATCTACATCGACATAACGAGTTATTTTACCGTTTTCAGCTATTGAAATACCTCCCGTTTCCTCTGATACTATAAGTACTAGACAATCCGATTTTTCAGAAATACCTATTCCTGCTCTATGCCTAGTCCCCAATTCTTTCGAGATAGTTTGATTATCTGTAAGAGGCAGAAAACAAGCTGCCGCTCTAATAATATCGCCTTTTATAACAACAGCTCCATCATGTAGTGGAGTGTTTGGAATAAATATATTTATTAAAAGTTCACTAGATATCTCTGCATTTAATTTAGTTCCCGTTTCTACTACTTCTGATAATCCTGTATGTCTTTCAAATACTATCAATGCACCAATTTTTTGACGAGATAGTGAAGCCGTTGCATTTACTATTTCATCAGCAAGTCTTTGCATTTCTTCTCCTCTGACATCTATTAAAGATTTTTTTAATATATTACTTCTACCTATGTATTCTAACATTCTTCTAAGTTCTGGCTGAAATACTATAACAAGAGTTATCAAACCTATTTGCATAGCATTTTGAAGTATCCAATTTATAGTATATAGTTTAAACCATTGACTAAGTAAAGCTACTACGAAAATAGCACCTATACCTTTTAAAAGTTGTTCTGCCCTAGTTTCTTTCATAAGCATATAGAGCTTATAAAAAACTACTGCTACAACTAAAATATCAATGATGTCCCATATTCTGATATTAGAAATTGTATTAGTTATTACATTTAATATCTCCAATTTTTAACCCATCCCATCAATTATATTTTTTATTATGATTCATCAGTTTAACTAATATTATTGTAACATACCAAATTTATTTATTGAATAACATAAATTATCTTATTATGTATATTTTGCCTTTTAATAATTTAAATACTCCAACAAAAAAACATAAAAAAATAACTGAAAGAATTTTATTCTTCCAGTTTGAAAATTTGTCTATATGTCAAATAAGTCATTTTCTAATATATATACAAGGTTTTTAAGGGCCTCTTCTTCATCTTTTCCTTCACATCTAATAACAATCTCAGAACCCCTATATGCTTGCATACTTAGTATACTCATTATACTTTTTCCATTATACTGTTTTCCATCTTTAATGAGTGTAACTTCTGAATCATATTTAATAGCTTCTTTTAAAAATATTGATGCAGGTCTAGCATGAAGTCCAACTTCATTAACTATAGTAACCTTTTCCTCTACCATAGGACTATCCTCCTCAATTTGTATAGATAATATATAGCCTATTTTAATAAATAGGCTATATATTTATACTAAATTTTAATATTCAACAAACATTGAAGCTTTGCAACCACATAGAGGACATGCTTCTTCTTCACCTGTGATTGTAACAAATCCACAAACTGGGCAAAGTTGTACAACTTTTGCTTCTAAATCTTTACCAGCGTCTACAAAACCTTTAGCTTGGCCAAATAATTCAGCGTGAACTTTTTCAGCTTCTATAGCATATTTCATAGCTTTAACTGCAGCGTCTTCGCCTTGCATTTCAGCTACTGCAATATATGCTGGATACATTTCTGTATATTCAAAAACTTCTCCATTTTTAGCATTTTGAAGGTTTGTTGAAGTTTCGTTTAATCCAAATCCTGCCATTGATGTAACAGGGAAATCTCCATTAATATCTTTCATAGCTTTGAAGTGTAAAGTTGCATGAACTTTTTCAGCTGCAGCTGTACAATGGAATAGTCTTGCTACATTTTCAAAACCTTCTTTTTTAGCTACTTCTCCCCAAATATCATATCTGTTTCTTGCTTGTGATTCTCCACCAAATGCAGAACGTAAATTTGCTTGTGTCATTTCTTTCATTTTATGTATCCCCCTTAAATTCTTTAAACACTTTAAACAACTAACTGTAGTATATCACAAATGAAAACATTTGTCTATATGAATTTATATTCATTGCATATTTGTAATGATTTCACATTAGTTGTTATTATCATGTTAATTTTATAGTTTTATTTTTAAATAAATTAATTTAAAAACTTATGATTATACAATAATAATCATAAGTTTACTTTTAAATTATATTTATCACTTTATATATTTACCTAATTTTATTAATTTTAAACTTTAAATTCTCTTTATCCTTTTTTCTAAAGCAACTCTTCTGCCATCTTCTTCTCCTACTTCAGAAGAATCTAATTTTTCAATCCAGTTTATAGCTTTACCTGTTCCCCTTACAACAGCAGTTATAGGAGCATCCGTTAGTTTTACATTAATGCCTATTCTATCTTGTATCCTCTTATCTAAATTAGGTATTAAACTTCCACCACCTGTCATTAAAACTCCTCTATCGAATAAATCGGCAGCTAATTCTGGAGGTGTCTGTTCTAGTACATCGTGAACTGCTTGAACTATTTCATTTAAAGGTTTTTCCATCGCTTCGCATATATCAGCACTAGTTACAAATACATGCATAGGCAAGCCATTTATTATATTTCTTCCTCTAACTTCAAATAATTCATCGTCATCTTTTGGATAAGCTGAACCTATATTAATTTTTATTTTTTCTGCAGTTCTCTCTCCAATTATCATATTATATTTTCGCTTTATATAATCGGCAATTGCTTTATCACAATTATCTCCTGCTACATTTATAGATTTATTTATAACTATTCCGCCTAGTGCTATTACTGCTACATCTGTGGTTCCCCCACCAATATCTATAATCATATTACCGCCTGCATCTGCTATATCAACACCAGCTCCTATAGCTGCTGCAAGAGGTTCTTCTATTAAGTAAGTTTTATATGCACCTGCAAGTTTACTCGCTTGGATTACTGCTCTTCTTTGAACTTGTGTAATTTCACTAGGAACGCATATTACTAAATTTGGTCTAACTAAGGATTTTCCAACTGTTTTTTCTATAAAATACTTCAACATTTTTTCTGTAGAGTTAAAATCAGCTATTACCCCATCTTTCATCGGTCTAGTCGCAATTATATTACCAGGTGTTCTGCCTAACATTTTTTTAGCTTGTCTTCCAACAGATAAAATTTTACCAGTATAGTTGTCAATTGCTACAACTGCCGGTTCATTTATAACTACACCTTTACTTCTTGTATATACGAGTACAGAAGCTGTTCCTAAATCTATAGCAATATTTCTTCTAAATTTAGCCATCAAAATATACTTCCTCTCACTGTTATTTACTACAAATTATCAACTTATAATATATCATAAGTATTTAAATTTATAAATAGTACTTTTTTATAAAAAAATAAAGCCGAGGTAATTTCCTCGACTTTTAATTTCTTTTATTTAAAGATATTTTTTTAATTCATCTACCATATCTAATTTTTCCCAAGATAAATCTAGGTCATTTCTTCCAAAATGTCCATAACCTGCCACTTGTTTATATACTGGTTTTCTTAATTGTAATTTATCTATAATTGCTGCTGGTCTTGTATCAAATTTTTCTTCTACTATTTTTGCTATTTCTTCATCTGATATTTTACCTGTGCCAAAAGTATCTACATATATAGCTACTGGTTTAGCAACACCTATTGCATAAGATAAACCTACTTCAGCTTTATTTGCAAGTCCTGAAGCAACTAAATTTTTAGCTATATATCTAGCCATATAAGCAGCAGATCTATCTACTTTAGTTGCATCTTTACCTGAAAATGCTCCACCGCCATGTCTACCAAATCCACCATAAGTGTCTACTATAATTTTTCTTCCTGTAAGACCTGCATCTCCCATAGGTCCACCTATCTCAAATCTACCTGTTGGGTTTATAAAGATTCTAGTTTTTTCATCCATTAATTCTGCTGGAATTATTTCATCTATTACATATTTCTTTATATCAGTTCTCAATTGTTCTGTAGTAACTTCGCTATCGTGTTGAGATGATACTACTATTGCGTCTACTCTTTTTGGAACACCATCTATATATTCTACTGTTACTTG
>Ga0079226_10003538_pt1 | contig 11946 bp, 7 predicted proteins | sample Poulit2014_FD_76345 | JGI IMG/M metagenome (GOLD analysis project Ga0079226, IMG submission 76345) | Agricultural soil microbial communities from Georgia to study Nitrogen management - Poultry litter 2014 | ecosystem: Environmental > Terrestrial > Soil > Agricultural land | place: USA: Georgia... | reverse complement strand
GTAATGGTGAAGATGGTTCAGGTGAAGACGATGAAAATGATGATAAACCTATAACAAAGCCAGAAAATGATGACTATTTAGGTGTATATTTAAAAGATAAAAATCATCAAGTTAGCCAAAATGATAGCATCAACATAGTTAGTGAAAATAACCAAGTAAGCCTTGCAATTAATAATTCAAATTTTGATCATTTTGCTTATGAAGATTTCTTAAAATATATTGAATATATTGAATCTGACTCTGGCTTAAAGTTAAATGAGACACTCTTTGCATCATACCGAGTAACCGTTAATGGTAATGAAATAAAAAATGATGACAAAACAGAATTTAACGTAGGTTTAAAAGCTGGTGGAAATAGAATTAAAGTCGACTTAATTTTAAAAGATAGTCATGGAAATTCAGTCAATGGTAAAGAAGTTCATAATACAAAAACATTCTTTATAAATAATCAAGCAAAATCAGATTTAATTATTTATACAGACTTAGAAGATAATCAAGTTGTACATGATGCTAGTTTTAACTTTAGAGCTTATGCAAAATATGATAATAAATTATTAAATAACGCTGAGCATCTTGAAGTGACAATTAATGGTAATAAATTGACTGAACAAGAAGAGGGAATTACTTATTATGGTGAACTCGAAGAAGGTGATAACTTAGTAAAAGTTATTGCTAAGTCAGCTGATGGCGAGTTTGAAAATAAAACAGTCGAGTTCACGATTAATTATCAACCACATCTCTTTAAATTTACTAATAATGATGGTGTACACTCTAAATTAGAATATTTAGGTGAAGATTATAATGATATTAAAGAAGTAAAAGTTAAATATAATGGCCATTATGAGGAAGACGGTGCGTATAAACCTCATGATGTTAAAGGTAATTTAACTTATGTTGTTGATGGTAAGACGTTTGTAAAGGAAGACGATAATTTAAGAATAGATGATCATGGATTAGGAACCATTGTTTTTAAATTAGATCATCTAGGAAATGGTCTTCCTGACTATACTACTTACACTATTACATTAATTACAAAAGATAAGTCAGAAACACGTACGTTCTTTACGACTCGAGAGGATAATACAGAAAACAAACGTGATAGCCGGATAGCTATTTTAAATAATCCTGCTTTAAGTCACAGTAAAGTAGTTGAGACGCAAAATGATAAATTAAGTTTAGTTGTTCAAGCTTTTGATTATACAGGAATGCAACTAACCCCAGGATCAGAAAAGGCATACTTAAATGGTAGAAGTGTTACAACAGAACATAAAAATGATACAACATCACAATATATTATCGGAAAAGATGAAAAATTAGCACCGGGTGAGAATAAGTTAACATTTAGTATGCGTGATTCGACAGGACGCGAGACGATAGAGACGTATACGATTATTTATAATCAACCTGAAGAAGGCGATGAGATTGGAACAGCAAGCATTAGTTTAGAAGCAGGAACTATAGGAAAAGGCACACTCGCAAGCAATTCAGAAATAGAGATTATTGAAGGAGAAACAGGTGCTGATTTGGTTGATCGTTTCTTTAAAGAAAATGGAATAGATTATGAATTTACCGGGAACCGAGAAGCAGAATTTTATATACCCTTAATTTATAAAGAAGGTATTAATAAAAATACCAAAATACCAAACGATTTAGCAACCAAACTAGAAGAAGGTGGAATGACAATTCACCCAGAACAAGAAGATTCTAACTTACTTGGTGAGTTTGATTATACGGCAGGTTCAGGTTGGATGTATAGCGTTAATGGAACATATCCGCAGCTCGGTTTAGCAGATTATTATTTTGAAGATGGTGATGAAATTAGGATTAGATATACATTAGCTTGGGGTGCGGATATTGGTGGCGCAGTAGATCCAGATTCTCCTTTCCCTGATTTAGGTAATTGGTAAAGGATGCGATGAAATGTTACTAAAGAAAATACAAAAAGTAAGTTTACTTATCATGGCAATATTCTTATTAACTGATCTGTTATTCTTTTCAACAGCATATGCAAAAGAAGAGATAATTGAAGAGTTAGAAGAGATGAGTTCAGAAATTATTAATTGGAAGAAGTCTGAATCAGGGACTTCTTTTGATAATAATTTATTAAATGATAATTTTCTAAAAAATACAGGTTCTTCTTCAACTGATTGGTACACATTTGGTGTAGGAAGGTTAGGAATTGAAGATGATTATGATGCCTATTTAGCGATAATTAATGAGACAGTCGCTGAACGTTATAAGGATAAATTCAAGTTAGACAAAATAAAAGCAACTGAATGGCATAGAATATCTCTAGCAATTCTTGCAGTTGGCGGAGATCCAACAGTAATTGGATCAGATAAGTCGATTGATTTAATTGCTGATGGGACTTATAACCGAAGTAAAGAAATGGATATAGGTAAACAAGGGATTAACGGTCTTACATGGGGCTTATTAACACTTGATAGTATGCGTTATAAAGTACCAAAAGATGCGAAGGATTCACGGGAAGATATCATTAAACGTATCTTAGCTGCACAACTTAAAGATGGAGGCTTTTCACTTAAAGTACCGCCTTCGGATACAGATATAACAGGGATGACACTACAAGCACTTGCACCTTATTATCATAGTGAAAAAGTTTATACATATACAAGAGAAATAGATGGAAAAAAACGTGAAGTACGTGTGCGGGATGTCGTTGATGAAGCCTTGGCATTACTAGCAAGTAAAGAATTAGATAATACGGAGAGTATTGTTCAAGTAATTGTTGCTTTAACTGCATTACAAATTGATCCATTAAGTAAAGAATTCACCCAAGATAATCAAACATTATTTGATAAATTAAAAGCTTTCCAACTAGAAGATGGCGGTTTTATTCATTCAGATACGTATGATGAGGATAATCCAACATCTATACCAAATGAATCGAATTCGATGGCAAGTGAGCAAGCATTATACGGACTTACTTCGATGCTTAGATATTATAATGGTACACGATCGTTATATGATTTTAGAGAAGAAATATCTATAGAGTTACAAGCACAAATAAGAAATGTCGAAAGTGAGATTGACCAAGTAGTTACTGATCAACCAGATGAGAAAGGATTAGAAAATGTCTATAAAAATTACTTGAAAATACCAGCAGAAGAACGTTCTTATGTAAGCAACTATGCTAAACTGTCAGACGTTTTAAAGAAAAAGGATTTTAAAATAGAAAATGATGATTTAAGTGACGCTATGGAAATTAATTCATCAGGCAATGGAACTATTACTCATTTAGTGAGTGGAGAAGGTAAACAAACAAAGCAAGCATTATTTACCGAATTAGACGCTAAGCGTGTTGAAGAATTAAGGCAAGAAAATTCAACAGAAAACGAAATGGAAGTAATAAAACTAATTAGCATTCTAAATACAGCTAAAAATAAAGCAGACTTCAAGCATGAATTGTCTTTATTGGAAAAAAAGAAAATAGAAATAGATGGATTAAAGAAAGAGATAGAGAGCTTAAATCAATTAATTATGAAAGAAATGTATCCATTTGAATCCATTTCAGAAACAGATAAAGCAACTGTTACCCAGATTAAAGAAAAATACAATCAATTAACAGAATATGACCAATCTAAAATTCAAAATTATGAAGATGTCGAAAAAGCCGACACACAAATTAACAATTTAAAACGTGCTAAACTTTTGAAGATAATCAGTATTAGCATAGTGGGTATTTTAATAAGTTATTTAATTTATCGACGCAAAAAACGTCAGCAAGAAAAACTAAAACAAAACATGTTAGATGAAACTTAGTTAGGAGGCGATAAGTGTGCGGAAAGATATATTAATCATAGGTTTTATCGTATTACTTATCGCAGTTCTTTTTTCAGGAACAAAAATTCAGTCAGTTGAAGACTATTATCAAACCCATATTGATGATATTACTGAAGACTCAGAAACCATTTTTTTAACAATTGAAGCAACAACCCTGTTAGATAATTGGGATGAATTAGACCAAGAATTACAAAAAGAAAAATATGTTCCTAAAGATGGAATGATTTTGAAAAAAACTGAATATGTTTTAAGAGAGTCTGATAGCGTTTTCGACGTTTTGAAACGAGCAACAAGACATAATCAAATTCATTTGGATTTTCAAGGGGCGAGTGAAAATGCTTTTAAAAGTGCTTATGTGAAGGGAATTAATCATCTTTATGAGTTTTCTTGTGGTAACTTAAGTGGTTGGATGTATGAAGTCAATGGAGAATTTCCTGATCATGGAGTGAGTCGTTATGAACTTGATGACGGAGATGAGATTGCATTGCGCTATACTTGTGATTTAGGGCGCGATTTAGATCATGATATAAATTAAAATGAGAGGATTTTAAACATGAAAAGTTTTGCATCAATGCATCCGGTTGTATTGTTTTTATATTATGTTTCAGTTGTGTTTATGACAATGTTTATGATGCATCCTGCCATTTTAATTTTATCATTAATCGGAGCTTTACTATTTTTCTTTATGCTTGAACCAAAGAAGAATTTCTTTAAAGATATTGGGTTTTACAGCTTGGTCTTTTTATTAATTGCAATGACTAATCCGATTTTTGTTCACCGAGGAGAAACCATTTTATTTTTCTTGAATGATAATCCTGTCACAAAAGAAGCATTTATATACGGTATTGTGATTGCAGCAATGCTTGTTGCAATTATCTTCTGGAGTAAGTCTTATACGTTACTTATGACTTCTGATAAGTTTGTTTATTTATTTGGTAAAGCCGTTCCTAAATTATCGTTAATTATTTCAATGGCTTTAAGATTTATTCCTTTATTTAAAACTCAAATGAAAAAAGTAAATCAAACGCAAAAGACACTGGGTATTTATACAAGTAAAAGTATTATAGATCGAATATTAAGTGGAGTAAGGACATTTAATAGTTTACTCACCTGGTCGCTTGAGAATTCGATATCACAAGCTGATTCAATGAAAGCACGTGGCTATGGATTAAGAGGGCGGACGAATTTTTCTTTATTTAAATGGAATTCACGTGATTATAGTTTTTTAGTTATTATTGGAGGCATATTTTTAACCGTGATGTATTTAAATATGAAGAATATTTATAAATTTAATTACTATCCCCTTACTTCAACATTTGATTTTTCAATGAAGCATTTAATGCAATTAAGTATTATTTTGATTTTAATGATTTTACCTGCGTTAGTAGAAGTAAAGGAGAATTTACAGTGGCGTTATTACAAATCAAAGATTTAACATTTACATATCCAGGAAAAGCAATGCCAGTCTTAAATGGTATAAACTTAGATATAAAACAAGGAGAATTTGTTGTTTTATTTGGTGAGTCTGGATCTGGGAAAACTACGCTACTTAAACTATTAAAAAAAGAACTTGCACCACACGGAGAAAGAAGTGGAACAATTACGTATGAGAAATCATTAATAAATGAATTAACAGACCGAGTATCAGCAAGTGAAATAGGTTATGTTATGCAAAATCCAGAATCACAAATTATAACTGATAAAGTCTGGCATGAATTAAGCTTTGGCTTAGAAAATCTAGGTATAAAAACATCGGTTATTCGTAGGCGAGTTGGTGAGATAGCTAATTTCTTTGGAATCCAAACATTATTTAGAAAGAATACAACTGACCTCTCTGGAGGACAAAAACAATTATTAAATCTTGCCTCAATTATGGTTATGCAACCGAAAGTACTTATTTTAGATGAACCAACCTCCCAACTTGACCCAATTGCAGCAACAGACTTTATTAACACATTAAAAATGTTAAATGAAGAGCTAGGCCTGACAATTATACTTGTTGAGCATCGGTTAGAGGAAGTCCTGCCCTTTGCAGATCGGGTTATTTTGCTTGAAGATGGGAAGCTACTTTTAGAAAATAAACCGGAAATAATCGGACAAGAATTAATGCAGCTAAGTAAAAAGCACCGAATGTTTTTAGCATTACCTACGTCAATTCAAGTTTATCATGCACTTGGTTTCGCTGATGCAAGTCCAATAACGATACGGGAAGGCAGAATGTTTTTAGAAAATTATTATCAGCCATTTGAGACTGATTTAATTGAAGAATATGATTTAAATAATGAAATAGTGATTGAATTAAAAGAAGCTTGGTTCCGTTATGAGCGAGATTTACCAGATGTGCTAGAAAATGTTAGTTTAAAAATTTATCAAAATGAAATTATTAGTATTCTGGGTGGGAATGGATCAGGAAAAACAACTTTATTAAATGTTATGTCGGGTACCTCACGCGCTTACCGTGGAAAAGTTAATATAAATGATAAGTCTATAAAAAAGTACAAAGGGTCAGAATTATATCGGCATAATTTAGCTGTATTACCGCAGGATCCACAAACAATTTTTATTAAATCAACTTTACGGGATGATTATACAGAAATTATGAAAGTACTTGATTATAGTAAAATAGAAATGGAAAAAGAAATAAAAGAAGTATCAGCAAAGTTAGATATTACACATCTTTTAGATTTCCATCCTTATGATTTAAGTGGTGGAGAACAACAAAAGGCAGCACTCGCTAAAATACTATTATTAAAACCAAAAATATTATTACTAGATGAACCGACAAAAGGAATTGACGCATTTTCTAAAGAAGTACTTACTAAGATTATTAAAGAGCTACAAATTGAAGGGTTAACAATTGTTTTGGTGACACATGATATTGAGTTTGCAGCCAATGTTTCTGACCGCGTAGGTCTATTTTTTGATAAAGAAATGATTTCTCTAGACACGCCTGTGAGATTTTTTTCAGAAAATAATTTTTATACAACAGCTGCGAGCCGAATGTCACGACATATGTTTAATTACACGATTACAAAAGACAAGATTATTGATGAGTGTGAGCGGCAAAATGAATAGACAACCTTTTAATTACTTAATTTTTTTATTACTTACCCCTTTAACGATTTATATAGGTTTGACATTTTTCGAGGATAGAAGTTATATTTTCATCTCTTTTGTTATTGTGATATTAGCATTACTTCCATTTCTAATGTCATTTGAAAGTAAAGAAGCAAATACGCGTTATATGGTTATTATTGCTGTGTTAGTCGCTATGTCTGTTGTAGGAAGATTCTTATTTGCTGCTATACCAGCATTTAAACCAGTAACTGCAATTGTAGTTATTTCGGCTATGTTTTTTGGAGCTGAAGCTGGATTTTTAGTTGGTGCATTATCTGCAATTATTTCAAATATTTATTTTGGACAAGGGCCTTGGACACCTTTCCAAATGTTTTCTTGGGGAATGATTGGTTTTATTGCAGGTCTACCTAAAGTACGTCAATTACTTAAAACAAACCGGTTTATGCTTGTACTGTATGGAATTTTTGCAGGAATTATTTATTCATTAATGATGGATATATGGACGGTACTGTCACTTGATAATATGTTTAATTTAAAGCGTTATTTAACAGCAATTTCAATTGCTACCCCATTTATGATTACTTATGCGGTATCAAATGTGATTTTTTTATTACTAATCATTAAACCGATTGGTGAAAAACTAGATCGAATTAAATTAAAGTATGGGATTTAAATAGGAGGAAAACTTAATGACAAAATCAGAACAAGTGATTGATGAAATCAAAAAAGTAATTATTGGAAAAGACGATATAGCTACAAAGATATTTATGGCAATGCTAGCAGAAGGGCATGTTTTACTGGAAGATATCCCTGGTGTTGGTAAAACAACAATTGCACTTGCATTTAGTAAGGCGATGGGGCTTGATTTCAACCGTATTCAATTTACTCCAGATGTTGTTGCTTCAGACGTTTCTGGATTTACCATGTATGATAAAAACAAAGAAGAATTTATCTTTAAAGAAGGCGCAGTTATGACAAATCTATTGTTAGCAGACGAAATAAATAGAACGACAAGCCGTACGCAAGCAGCACTTCTAGAAGTTATGGAAGAACGTAATGTAACGGTTGATGGAATTACTTATCCATTACCAAAACCTTTTAATGTCATTGCAACACAAAATCCAATTGGTTCATTTGGAACACAAGTGCTACCTCAATCACAGTTAGACCGTTTTATGATTAAAACAAGCATCGGTTACCCAGATTTTGAAAGTCAAGTGGAGATTTTACGTGATCGTCAAATTGCTCAACCATTAGATGAAGTAAAGCCGGTTATATCACGAGAAGAATTAATTGGTTTGCAAGCAGAAGTTCGTGCAATCCATGTGTCAGATCCTATATTGAGATATATCACAGAGTTAACTGAAGCAACGCGTAATCATCCGTTAATTGTTCAAGGTGTAAGCCCACGTGGAGCGCTTGCGCTTAGTAGAATTGCTAAAGCACATGCTTTTTTAGCAAAAAGAGAATATGTTATTGCAGAAGATGTGATTGCTGTATATATAGATGTTTGTAATCACCGTATGGTATTAGATCAAAAGTCTAGAGTAACTTATGGGAGTTCAAATGAATTACTAGAAGAAATACTAGAAGATATACAAGTGCCTGAAATAGAAAAAATAGCAATTAAATAAAGGAGGCTAAACATGCTGCAAATGCGAATATTCGGGGTTGTTTGGCTTATCTTTTCTGTTATTTTCTTTATTTTTGATGATAGCTATTTAGGATTATTGTTACTTATAGTAACAGGAATAGTAGTTATATCACTTTTATTAAATATAGCATTACTAAAAAATAAATTACAATATAAATTGAACACTGAAGGAAATGTTCATAAAAATGAATCTGGAAGATTGACAATTAAAGTTAAAAACAAAAGTATCTTGCCATTGTCTAAAGTAAATATTCTAATAGAATTTGAAAATAAGCTAACAAATGAATTAGACACGAAAGTTTTTGTACTTAGTTTAACTAGTAAAGAATCTGTAGCACTCCCAATAAATATGAGTAGTAAGTATTGTGGACAAATTGGTGTGAAAATAAAAAAAGTTTATTATTATGATTTTTTAGGCATATTCACACAGAAGGTTAATGTAAATTCACTATCACATTTATTTGTTTTACCACAAACGTACCCGATTAATATCACCGTTAGTGATGCGAATGTAGGATTTGTCGATAATCATTCACGCGAGATTAACAGACGAGGCACAGATGGTTTAGAAGTATTTGGAATTAAAGAATATAATCAAGAAGATAATTTAAAACACATCCACTGGAAATTAACGAGTAAGTTTGATGAATTAATTGTAAAAGAATTAAGTGAAGCGGTTAACTATACATTTTTAATCTTAATTGACTTAACGATAAAAGATAAGGACGAGGCAAATGAACCTAATGTTGTTGATGCGATGATGGATACCTTTATCTCTACTTCAAAAGCATTATTAATTGAAGGCTATGAACATTCCATTGGTTGGTTGGATAAAGAATCTGATATTATCCAAATAGAAGATATTTATTCAACAGAGCAGTTAACATTTTTACTTAAACAAATTTTATTATTAGAACAAACAGAGAGTAAAACATCATTGTTAAATAAATTTACAGAGACTTATTCGAGAGATCGTTTTTCACATCTTATTTATCTGACATCTGAAAAAGGAATCGTTTCATCAACACATGAATTAAACGAAACAAAAATCACAGAACTTATTTGCTATTTTGAAAAAGATACTGAGGGCGTGAAAACTGGGTTCATTTACACTCCAGAAACAATGCATGAAGATTTAAATGAATTTTCGATTTAAGGAGCATGGGCATGGCAAAAAATAATATCGAAATTAACGTACATGAAGAAGAACCAAATAATCGACTCCAATTTACTCAGTTATCGCGTCAGTTTTTTATCGCAAGCTTTTTTTATATGATGGTTGTTAGTGCATTTATTGATGCATTTAATTTTTCAGATATATCCTTTTATGATATTTTAGTTGGTTTTTTACCAATTGGCTTTTTATTTTTTACTCAAAATAAAAAAATAAAAACATATGGTAGTTGGGTATTTATATTACTAATCACATTGCTTTTTGTTATTTTAAATAAATATACAATCAATGGTTTGTTTTTAAGCTTAAATCATTTTGCAGATGTGGTAGGAATGCAAACAACATACTTATCGCCAAAGTATAAAATTTTAATTGACCCTGAATTTTATAAACTAGCAATCAACCTATTTATGTTATATTTATTTATGTTAATAGGTTATTTAAGTTATTTAATTGTCAATAAAAATTTATCATTTATTATTTGGCCATTTATGATATTAGTCTTAAGTATTCAATTAGTTACAGGAATTTACTTCAATATATACTTAAATATTGGTTTATTTCTTTCTAGCCTATTAATTACTAACGCTATATTTATCAATAAGAAATCTACTGCATATCATCTAAATGGTGGGAAGAATAGTGCTTCGTTTCTTACAAGTCTTATCTTAATAAGTTTATTTGTATTAACATTATTTATCTCATTTTCTATTCTACCCCAAGCTAACTACTCTAAAAATACTTATATAAAATCATTAGAAGAAAAAGCTACCAATAAAATAGACAATCTTCGATATGAAAAAAATAAACCAGATTCGCTCACACAAGGTGACTTTCTAAAATTAGCTGACTTAAAATTATCAGGTACAGAAGCATTAGAGATTATTATGGAAAAACCGACACCATACTATTTAAGAGGATTTGTTGGTGCCAATTATTCACGAAATGCTTGGTTAGAGTTAGATAATGAAGCAATTTATGAAAATCATGGTTTATTTTATTCGTTGAATGAATCTGAATTTACACCGCTGACTCAGCTAAGTATAGTTGACAATATTACCCGCGAAAAAGAGGATGAGGCATCTACTCATCAGATGTCGATAAACAATGTAAATGCGTATAGTAAGTATCTCTATACGCCGTATGAAATAGATGACTCATTAACAGAAATAGAAGATTTACATTATTTTAAAGAAAGTCATTTAATCTCAAAAGAGTTTAAAGGAAAAAGAGAATACTCATTTAATGTAAATGAAGATTTAGTCACCCGTTATCCAGCGATGGCAAATCGACTTTATAGAAGTAAAAATGATGCTATTGTAAATACATATTTAGAATATGAATCGTATTATAATCAATATGTGTATGATTATTATACTGACCTACCAAAAGAAGTTGAAAATGTGCTCAGCATTCATTTTGGGAGCAAGAGTGAAGATGACACACATTTAGCTTATGAACAAGCGATCGAATTAGTAAAAGAATACCTTGAAGAAACAATCGAGTATAATGAAAGTCCTAAAGGATTAAACCGCGATCGTGATTTCCTTTCATTTATAATAGAAGAATCAAGAGAAGGTTATGCACCACACTTTGCAACGACAGGTACATTATTATTTAGATATCTAGGGATTCCTGCAAGATATGTCGAAGGATACTTAATTACACCAGATCTTATTGAAAACAAAGAGGCATTTGATAAATTAACTGTTACAGGTAAAGAAGCACATGCGTGGACTGAAATTTATTTTGATGAGATTGGTTGGATTCCAATTGAAGTAACTCCAGAATATGAAAGTGTTATGCCTGCTACTGATCTGACTGATTATCCAAAAGGAAAGTGGTCAGATGAAGAAGAAAAGCAACAAAGAGAAAAAGAAAAAGAACGAAACGATTTATTAGAAAATGAAACAGACGAACCCAAGGTAGAAGACCTAGAGGAAGAGCAATCTTCTAATGGTGATCAAGTTGATGGCAAGGATGAAAGTAGTGGAAAGAACGAAGAAGATGACAGTAGTAACGAAGATAATGATAAATTAAAAGATGACGAGCTATTTACAGAAGATATTGAAGAAAACCAATCAAATCTATTAAAGTATCTATTCATCATACTTTTAATTATTTTATTACTCTTAATTTTAATATATTTAGCATATCTAATTAAAAAACGTTTGGAACTTAGAAAACTAACCCAGGGTTTTGTTGGAAAAGATTTAAACAAAGCTACAAAATTAAT
>Ga0079226_10003537_pt1 | contig 11947 bp, 11 predicted proteins | sample Poulit2014_FD_76345 | JGI IMG/M metagenome (GOLD analysis project Ga0079226, IMG submission 76345) | Agricultural soil microbial communities from Georgia to study Nitrogen management - Poultry litter 2014 | ecosystem: Environmental > Terrestrial > Soil > Agricultural land | place: USA: Georgia... | reverse complement strand
TATGGCAAAGGGCGCCAGATGCCTGTCCACTACGGTTCGCGCAAGCTGCACTACATGACCATCTCCTCGCCCCTGGCGACCCAGATCCCTCAGGCGGCGGGTTACGCCTATGGTCAGAAACTGGCCGGCGAGGGGCACTGCACTATCACCTTTTTCGGTGAGGGGGCGGCATCGGAAGGGGACTTTCATGCCGCGCTCAACATGGCTTCGGTGCACCGGGTGCCGGTGATTTTTTTCTGCCGCAATAATGGCTATGCGATTTCGACGCCGGCCAGCGAGCAATTTGCTGCTGACGGTATCGCCCCGCGTGCTTTTGGTTATCGCATGCACGCTATCCGTGTCGATGGCAATGATGTGCTGGCGGTCTACCGGGCTACACAGGAAGCGCGGCGTATTGCCGTCGAGCACAACAAGCCGGTACTCATCGAAGCGATGACCTATCGTCTGGCAGCCCACTCCTCGTCAGACGATCCTTCGGTCTACCGCTCACGCAAGGAGGAGGAGGCATGGCGCGAGAAGGATCCGATTTTGCGCATGCGCTTGTGGCTATATGAGCTTGGCTGGTGGAGTGAGGAAGAAGAAAAAGAGCTACAAGAGCATTTGCGCCGTGAGGTGCTGGAAACCATGAAGCGTGCCGAGAAACGGCCGCCACCGCCACTGGATACCCTGGTGAGCGATGTCTATGCCGAAGTGACGCCTGCCTTGCAGCGCCAGCTCGATACGCTCAAGTCCCACCTGCGCAAATACCCCGATGCTTACCCCAAGGGGGCGCGCTCACTCGATCCTGATGTGGGCATGACCCAGCTGGATCAGCCGTTTGACGCCCAGGGAGAGCTTTGACATGGCCAGGATGAACCTGTTGCAGGCAATCAATAACGCCCTGGATATCGCCATGGCCGAAGATGACCGGGTGCTCTGTTTTGGCGAGGATGTAGGAGTTTTTGGTGGGGTTTTCCGTGCCACCAGCCACTTGCAGGAGAAGTATGGACGCGAGCGCTGCTTCAACACGCCCTTGGTGGAGCAGGGCATTATTGGCTTTGCCAATGGTCTGGCGGCCCAGGGCTCGGTGCCCGTGGCCGAGATCCAGTTCGCCGATTATATTTTTCCGGCTTTCGACCAGATCGTCAACGAGAGTGCCAAGTTCCGTTACCGCTCCGGAGACCTGTTCAATGTCGGCGGGTTGACCATCCGTACCCCCTATGGCGGGGGCATTTCCGGTGGGCTTTATCACTCGCAGTCTCCAGAAGCCTACTTTGCCCATACACCGGGTCTGAAAATCGTGGTGCCACGCAACCCATACCAGGCCAAAGGCTTGTTATTGGCGGCGATTCGTGACCCTGACCCGGTGATCTTCTTTGAGCCCAAGCGTCTCTACCGCGCCGCTGTAGGCGAGGTGCCCGAGGAGGATTATCAGCTGCCGATTGGTGAGGCCGAAGTGCTCAAAGAGGGCAGTGATGTAACGGTGCTGGGCTGGGGGGCGCAGATGGAAGTCATCGATCGCGCCGTGGAACTGGCCGAGAAGGAGGGTATCTCCTGCGAGGTGATCGACCTGCGCAGCATCCTGCCCTGGGACGAAGAGAGTGTCGTTGAGTCGGTGCTCAAGACAGGCCGTCTGGTGATTACCCATGAGGCGCCGCGTACCGGTGGTTTTGCCGGAGAGATCGCCGCCACCATTCAGGAGCGCTGCTTCCTGTACCTGGAGTCGCCTATCGAACGGGTGACGGGCCTGGATACGCCATTTCCGCTGACGCTGGAAAAGGAGTATCTGCCTGATCATCTGAAAATTTTCGAAGCGATCAAGGCATCCGCGGCGTTCTGACGCCAGCTGACATGACAGGCCAGGACAGGAGAGAACAATGAGCGATTTCATACTGCCCGATATCGGCGAAGGTATCGTGGAGTGCGAGGTAGTCGAATGGCGCGTCAGCGAAGGTGACGAGATCGTTGAGGATCAGCCGGTGGTCGAGGTCATGACCGACAAGGCGCTGGTCGAAATCACCGCTCCCGAAGCGGGGCGCGTTACCCGGCTTTATGTAGCCAAGGGCGAGATTGCCAAGGTACATGCCCCTCTTTTTGCGTATGACGGGACCAACGAAGAGCCCCGTAAGCCAAGCGAAGAGCAGCCCGTCAGGCCAGAAGCACCGCCCAGCGTAGAGACTCCACCGATTGGTGCAAGCGTTGATAGCGCAAGCATCAACAGACAGGGGGCCTACGGACGCACTCCGGCGAGTCCGGCCGTCCGTCGTCTGGTACGGGAACATGGCTTGTCGCTGACGCATATCCCCGGCTCCGGCAAGCAGGGGCGTGTCCTCAAGGAGGATGTGCTGGAGTATCTGGACCAGGTGCAGCAGGCAGATGCCGCCACGCCTGCGCAAGCGCAGCAGCCTGGTGGTGAGGAGGCGGGCAGCAGAGAGCAGCGCAGAGCAGAGCAGCCGGCAGCGCGTATCGAACCGATTCGCGGTATCCGTGCGGTCATGGCCCGGCGCATGGTGGAGTCGGCGAGCTCCATTCCTCATTTCCACTACGGTGATGAGCTTGATGTGACCGAACTCCTGGCCCTGCGTGAACGCCTCAAGCCGCTTGCCGAAGCACAACAGGTACGTCTCACCTTGATGCCGTTCTTCATGAAGGCGTTGGCGCTGGCGGTACAGGAGGAGCCACTGCTCAATGCACGCCTCAACCAGAAGGTGAGCGAGATTCACTACCTGTCCAGCGTCAATATCGGCATGGCGGTGGATAGCCGGGCGGGCTTGCTCGTGCCCAATGTCAAAGGGGTCGAGCGGCGTAGTGTGCTGGCGTTGGCCAGCGAGGTTCAACGCCTGACCGACGACGCCCGTGCCGGCAAGGTAGCCCAGGAGGATCTCAAGGATGGCACTATCAGCATTTCCAATATTGGCGCCTTCGGGGGGACCTATGCGGCACCGATCATCAACGCCCCGGAGCTGGCCATTGTCGCTATTGGCAAGAGCCAGTGGTTGCCACGCTTCGATGCGCAGGGCGAGCTGACCAGGCGGGCCATCATGACCGTTACCTGGGCAGGAGATCACAGAGTGATTGACGGTGGTGTCATGGCCCGTTTCTGCAATGCCTGGAAGGGCTATCTCGAACAGCCGGAAACCATGCTCTTGCACCTTGGCTAGTCCACTGGAGCCGCGTGTGGCGGGCTTGGCCCCAGCGGCTCCCTGTTGATGGGCGTCTCCGATATGAACCAGGCGCAGTTGCAGCAGTTCTATATCCCCGAAGAGCAGTCGATCTATCTGCTTAGCCATGGGGATGCGCGCAAGCTCAAGGCGTGGGTGGCCTTATGCCAAACCCAGCTTGAGCAGCTGGGCTATCGCGACATTGAGCTGATCGGCAAGGGCGCCTATGGTTTCGTGTTTGGCGGCATCACCGCCCACGGCGAGCGGTATGTATTCAAGTTTACCCGGGTCAATCTGCCCCAGTCGCTGCAGGATCGTCTTGAAGAGGAGGCGTTCATGCTGGAGCAGATCGATCATCCCCGAGTGCCGCGTATGGTCGCTTTTCAGCGGGTGCGTCATCAGTCGATTCTGGTGATGCAGCGGGCACCAGGCATCAACCTGGAGGAGTATTCGCTGCGTGAAGGGCGATTGTCTCCGCGTCTGGTGGTGCACATTGCCGCTCAACTGGCGGATATTCTGCACAGCTTGCGGCGCGGTGCCGGACCTGCGGGGCGGCCGGTGGTGCATGGGGACATCAAGCCTTCGAACCTGGTATTCGATGCCGGGCAGGAAGCCGTTGCGCTGATTGACTGGGGCTCGTCGGTCTTTGCCCAACTCGACGCCAACCAGCAATTTGTGGCGGCGAATGTACTGGAACTGATGTCGGATAACCTGCAGCAGACCAATGCCCGCCTGGGGGATGTCTATTTCATTGGTGAAGAGCAACTGAATGTTGCCTTGTCGTCGCCGCGCTTCGATGAGCAGGGTACCGCCTGTACGCTGTATGCACTGGCCTCGGCACAGTCCTGTCGTTTTGGGCATCAGGCGATTCCTGCCACGTCACTCGGGCTGCCCATGGAATTTGCACGAGCCCTCGACGGCATGCTTGATTCCGATGTGCGGATCAGGCGCCGTGCCGGGGATTACTTCATGCGTGAAATGGCACGCATGGCGCGGGTCGTGATGATCGATCTGGCGGAACCGGAGGAAGTCCCGTTGGTGCCGACCTGGGTAAGGCCGGCGACACGTGAGATCGATACGGTGGTGTACAGCTCGCGCAAAGCGTTTCTGCGCGAGGAGGGTGCCAGCGAGACACTTGACGACGTCAATGACGTTCAGCTCGACCGCTACTACAAGAACTTCATGCAGGGCATGGGGGAGACCGAAAAGGCGTTTCTTGCCGCCGTAAGCCGCCTGGGAAAATATCCGGTCGTGGGTGGGCTGGCGGTGCGTTGGGAGCCCGAAGGCGTCTACATCGACACCACTCTCAACCTGTACGACTCGACACTACGTCCGGCGTTTGTGGCGGCGGTCAATAATATGGTCAATCTGGCCCGGGCCATTTACCGCCAGGGCATATTCAAGAGCTGCTTGTTCAATGCCCGGGATACCTTGCATGTGGAGCGCAAAAGCCAGAACCATCCATTCCGGATCACGCCGGGCATGCGACTGCCCTACGACGTGAGCGCCGTGCCCGAGCTGGAAGACCGCAGCCGGTTGCATAGCTACTTCGAAGATGGCCCCGACCCCGAAGAGTTTCTGGTGCTCCCCGAGGACATCATCATCTCACTGGAGGCGCTCAACGAGATCCACCACACCGGCATGATCATCTTCGAGGCACTGCCCCAACATCTCAAGATTCACAGCTATTACCGGTTACTGGATCCCTCGCGGGAGCAGGAGTTCCGGGCCCGGCTGGAGGACATTCTCGATGCCGTAGGCTTGATTGAGGGGCTCGGCGTATCAGGCTTCATGAAGATGCCCTACAAGGACACGCGCCTGTTTACCCGTATTGAACGCCAACCGGAGCGTTACTATCCGCGTAATCCACGTGAGGAGTTGCCCGAGGTTAGTAGCGCTGCGGCTGGCTGGCCTACAGGTCCAACGACTACAAGCCTCAGCGATTCATGGTCTGCGGCAGATAGAGCGCGATCTGGGGGAACAGGTAGAGCAGCACGATAGCGAATAGCATCAGCAGGAAGAAGGGGATTGTCGCCCTGGTAATGGTCATGATGTCCTTGCCTGTCAGACCCTGAATCACGAACAGGTTGAAGCCTACCGGTGGAGTAATCTGTGACATCTCCACCAGAATCACTAGATAAACGCCAAACCAGATCAGGTCGAAGCCGGCTGCCGTTACCAGTGGCATGATGATGGCCGTGATCAGCAGAATCAGCGAGATTCCGTCAAGAAAACAGCCCATGACCAGCAGCAACAGTGTCAGAGCGATCAGGAACATGGCCGGTGGGAGTCCCAGCTCGCCGATGGCGCGTGCCAGCTGCATCGGTACCTGGGTGAAGCCCATGGCCGAGGTCAGGAAGGACGCCCCTGCAATGATAAAGGCGATCATGCAGGAGGTGCGTATGGCCGCGAACAGGGACTCGTTGAAGATTGTGCGGTTGAAGCTACCGTTCCAGCGTGCAATTAGTATCGATAACACCACACCGATGGCTGCCGCTTCAGTGGGTGAGGCTAGCCCACCGTAGATGGTAACGATAATCCCCCCGATCAGCAGCAGAATGGGTACCAGCTCCAGTGTCTGGCGCAGCTTCTGCCTCAGCGGCATTCCCGATTCGTCCTGACCGGTCACACCGCGGGGATTGCCGCTGAGCCATGACCAGAGGATGAGGTAGGCCATGAAGAGTGCCAGGATCATCAAGCCGGGACCGACGCCGGCCATGAACAGACGCGAGATAGACTGTTCGGTGACCACCCCGTAAACGATCAGCATGATTGAGGGAGGGATCAACAAGCCCAGGGTTGAAGCACTGGCCAAGGTGCCGATGGCCATGTTGCTGTCGTAACCACGCCATTCAAGCTCCGGCAGGGTCATCTTGCCCACCGTGGCACAGGTCGCGGCCGAAGAACCGCACACGGCGGCGAACATGCCGCTGCCAATAATGTTGGTATGGAGCAGGCGGCCGGGTAGCCGGTTGAGCCAGGGGGAGAGCCCACGGAACATGTTATCGGCAAGTCCCGAGCGAAACAGGATTTCGCCCATCCAGATGAACATCGGCAGGGCCGTCAGGTCCCAGCCATAGCTGGCACCCCAGAAGTCGGAAGCAAGAATGGGCCCGGGGTCAAATGGGCTGAAAAACGCCAGCACAATCCAGGCGGTGCCGATTAAACTGAAGGCGATCCAGAGCCCACTGCCGAGTAGAAACGCCAGGGCGGCAATCGTTGCCAAGCTGAGTATCAGCATAACAAGCGTCTCCCTTTCCGGGTCAATCGGTGGGTAGTGTCAACAGTGGCATGGCGTCATGTGTCGCCATCACTGTCATGCATATTGGTCAATTCACGAAAACGATCCGGTTCGCGAATGGCGATACGCAGCGTCATTACCAGTGTTTCTACCAGTGCCAGGCACAGCAGGCCTACGCCGGTGGCCAGTACCGTTTGCGGTATCCACAGCGGAATCGACAGGAAACCCGAAGAGACATCATTGAAATCACGGCTTTCCCGGGCGAGTTCGACCAGGCCGTAGGCCAGCAGCAGGCTCAAGGCTAGAGCGACCAAGAGGCACCACACCTCGATCCAGACGCGTTTCGTCGAGTGCAACCGGGAGAGCAGAAGCGTGACCCGAATGTGGGCGTGATGAACGAAGGTGTAAGCGAGACTGAGAAAGGTGGCTCCCACCAGCAGATAGGAAGCCATTTCTGACATTCCGGTAATGCTGATGCCGAGACGGCGCATGCCGATCAGGACCAGGAAGGCATCGACCAGACGGAAGGTGACCTGGAACGCGACCAGGGCACAGATCGTCACCATGCAGGCGGCAGCGCCCCAGGCACCCAGTCGATAAAGCCGGTCAAATTTGTAGGTCATGGCAGTATCTTTCCACCAGGCGGAAGGTGAGACGTGGCGGAGGTCCGCCACGCCATCGACATGGATTAGTTACCGCGCTGTTGCTGATACTCCTGCAAGACTTGCTGTGCCTGCTCGCCTGCACGCTCCTCCCAGGCAGCGAACAGCTTGTCACCGGCGGCTTGTAGGGCGGCGGCCACTGCTTCGTTGGGTGTGGAAACAGTGACACCGTTTGCTTCCAGTGCTTCAAGGCTGGCCTGATTGTCATCACGGCTCATCTGCCAGCCGCGCTCTTCGGCTCGCGCTGCGGCCTCCAGCAGGGCCTGTTGGGTTGGCTCATCGAGACGTTCAAAAGCGCGCTGATTGACGAAAATGATGTTCTTTGGCAGCCATAGGTTGGCGTCGGTGTAATGGGTGACGTAGTCCCACGCGGTCATGGCATTGCCGGTGGAACTCGAGGTGATCATGGCATCGACCCTGCCGGTACTGAAGGCGGTGGGAATGTCCGACTCCTCGGTTTCGGTGGGGCTGCCGCCCAAATAGTCGGTAAAGCGCTGGGTGTTGATATTGGGCGCGCGCACGCGTAGCCCGTCAAACTGCTCCGGGTCGTTCAGATCGAAAGCGGTATAGATTCCCTGGGCCGGCCAGGCCACGGCATACAGCGGCATCAGGCCCTGGTTGGCGAACAGTTCGCTGATTACCGGTTGTGTGGCCTCCCAGAGTTGATAGGCTTCTTCGTAGCTGCCGGCTACCCCTGGCAGCGTGTCGACCTCGAAGATCGGGTCCTCGTTGGAGAGTACCGAGAGGAAGACTTCACCAATTTCGATTGTACCGCGGCGCACCGATGGCTTGATCTCGCCGTGAGCCACCAGTGAACCGCCACTGTGCACATTGATGGTCAGCTCGCCGTTGGTGGCTTCGGCGACATCGGCAGCAAACTGGCGCACGTTGTCGGTATGAAAACTGGCCTCACCGTAGGGGGTCGCCATCGTCCACTCGGTGGCGATGGCGGTGGCGGGAAGGGCAAAGACGGTTGTCACCAGCAGTACATGTGGAAAGTGCTTGTTCATGGTATCTCTCTTGTTGTTATCGCTGGATAGTGCTTGGCAGACCAGACCACTTGGTGAAGCTTACCCTCTGGTCAGCTTTTCTTGAACAGCTGGGTTTCACGCTCCTTGAACGCCTTGAACTCCAGGGCGTTACCGGAAGGGTCGTAGAAAAACATGGTAGCTTGTTCGCCGGGTTCGCCCTTGAAGCGTATGTAGGGCTCAATCTCAAAGGTCACACCGTTATCGCGCAGTTTCTGTGCCAGCGCTTCCCAGGCGTCCATCTCCAGCACCACGCCGAAGTGCGGTACGGGAACACCCTGTCCATCAACGGGGTTCTTGTGGCTGGAAACCGGCTTATCCTTGAGGGCAGGGTTCAAGTGGCAGACGAACTGATGGCCATAAAGGTCGAAGTCGACCCAGCTTTCCGACGAACGTCCTTCAGGGCAACCGAGGAAGTCACCGTAGAAGCGGCGGGCTTCGTCGATGTCGCGTACCTGGATGGCCAGGTGAAAGGGATCTTTTACCGCCATAAGGGGTTTTCTCCTAAATCAGCATGCAAATTCGCATAAACATAAAGAAGCTGCGTGGTCCCATCGCTCAAGCAGCCCGGATATATCATTGATAAGCGCGAAGCAGGGAGGCGTCAACTGCAGAGTCCGTTTTTGTACGCATGCGCGGGACCGTAGTCAACGGGGATGGTCAAGCGAGGAAGCGCTCCTTATAGTGAACCAGAAACAATACCTCTACGACAGGAGCCTCCATGATTGTTCCATTGCTCAATTGCGACATGGGCGAGAGCTTCGGCCACTACCGCCTGGGGCTGGACAGCGAGGTCATGCCTTATGTGGACTGCGCCAACATCGCTTGCGGCTTTCACGCATCAGATCCGCATGTGATGCGTCATACGGTACGCCTTGCGGTGGAGCATGACGTAAAAATAGGGGCGCATCCCGCCTATCCTGATTTGATGGGTTTTGGGCGCCGTTCTCTGGCATGTTCTCCTGCAGAGGTAGAGGATCTGGTGCTCTACCAGATCGGCGCTCTGGCGGGCATCTGCCAGGCTGAGGGCACTGCCATTCGCTACGTCAAGCCACATGGGGCGCTGTATAACGATATGGCGCAGCAGCCGGAGCTATTGCGGGCGGTGATGCGGGCAGTGCGCAGCTACGACGCCAGCCTGCCACTGATGTTGATGGCCACCGCAGATCCGGAGCCAAGCCGGTGTCTGGCGGATGAGTTAGGCATCACAATCTGGTTCGAAACCTTTGCTGACCGGGCTTATGACGCCAGTGGGCATCTTGTTTCCCGGCGCCTGCCCGGTGCTGTCCATCATGACGAGGCCACCATCGTGGCCCAGGCCGTCAGCCTGGCACGGGGGGAACCCTTGGCAGCGGCGGACGGCACATTCTTGCAACTGCCTTGTGACACACTTTGCGTTCACGGTGACAATCCAGAGTCGGTAGCAGCAGTACGGGCAATCCGCGAGGCGTTCAATGCACTTGGACGGGCATGACAAGATGGGTCTTCCAGCACCAAGTGCCGTACGTATCGAGCTGGCCGCGATGGATGTGCTGATGGTGCGCCTTTTCGACAGCATTGATGAAGCCAACATGCCCTGGCTGGTGGCGGCGGACCGGGCACTGCGCGATGCCTTCGGTAGCGCGCTGATCGACCTGGTGCCATCCTACACCACCCTGATGCTGCATTACGATTGCCTGACCCTGACGCATGCCGAGGCGTGCAGGCGAATCGAAACCGTGCTGGCGGATCTGACGCCGGCCGATGCTGAATTGGCACAGCGCCACGAAATACCGGTCTGGTATGATGAAAGTGTCGGTCCCGAGCTCAGGCGCGTGGCGCAGCGTGCCGGAATTTCAGTAGCCGAGGTCGTACGCCGCCACTCGGAACACGAATATCATGTCTTTGCCCTAGGCTTCGCTCCCGGCTATGGCTTCATGGGGCTGGTAGAGCCTGAGCTGGCCACGCCACGACTGACCACACCCCGACGCCGGGTGATGGCCGGTAGTGTCGGCATTGCGGAGCGCCAGACCGCCATTTATCCGCTGCTGTCGCCGGGGGGCTGGAATATCCTCGGGCGTACCGCGATACCGCTGTTTGAGTATGCCCGACGTGGCGAGCCGCTATTGAATCCGGGCGACAGGGTGCGCTTCGTGCCGGTCAGCCGCGAGGAGTTTGTCCGCCAGGGCGGTGATACGTCTCCGCTGGAGGTGTCGGCATGATCACACAGGCGCTGTATACCTTGCGCGTCGTGCAATCGGGGCCGCTGGCGCTGCTGGTGGACGCGGGGCGCTTTGGCGTGCGCCACCTGGGGGTGACCCAGGGGGGGGCCGCTGACTGGGTCTCGTTTTCATGGGCCAACTGGTTGCTGGGCAATCCGCTTAATGCCGCTGCGCTGGAGATCGTGGTGGGAGGCGGTCTGGTTATCGAATTGGAGCGTGATGCCACGCTGGCGCTGGCAGGGGCGGATCTCCAAGCCCGCCTGGATGACGAGCCGCTGCAGCCTGGCTCGGCATTTCGTGTCGTTGCGGGACAGCGTTTGTACTTTCAACAGCCGCGTAACGGCCTGCGCGCCTACCTGGCGGTACCCGGAGGTTTTCTGGCATCGCCGGTGCTGGACAGTGTCAGCGCTACTCCCCGTGAGCAGCTGGGCGGACATCAGGGGGATGGTGCGCCCCTCCGGCAGGGCGACCGACTCAGCTGGCAGGGGGTTGCACAGGAGGTGCGGAGGCTACCTTTTGCAATGCATGCGGCACCGCCGTTTCAAGGGGATTGCCTGGCTCTGGTGCCGGGATCCCAAAGTGCACACTTTACCGGCGCAAGCCTGTTTCGTGCTTTTAATACGCCCTGGCAAGTCGACAACCGTGCTGATCGCATGGGAGTGAGGTTGTGCGGGCCACGGCTGGAGTGTCGGCTGCACAGCATGGTATCCGAGGGCATTCCGTTGGGTGCGGTACAGGTGCCGCCTGACGGCCAACCTATCGTGCTACTCAATGATCGTCAGACCATTGGCGGGTATCCCCGCCTTGGTGCGCTGACACCGCTTGCTACAGCGCGTCTGGCACAGTGCCTGCCTGGTGACAGCATTCGATTCGTGGTGTCGTCACGCGAGCAGGCATTGGCGCGCTATCGAGCCTGTTTGGCGCAGTGGCATGTTCAGGCGCCAAGGCCGCTTTCACGCAAAAGTTGATCAATGGGAGTCTCGACTCGCGGTGGCGTGTTAACGGACTCCTCCAACAACAAACGGGATTCCAGTTCACCCATGCCCATGGCAAGGCAGCGCTCTATCAGCTCTTTCTTGCTTTTGCCCGTGCTTTGGGCGAGTCGCTCAAGGCGGGATTCGGTATCGCGGGAAAACCACAGCAAATGGGGCATGTCACCCTCCATCGCCAAAGGGGCTTGTTTACGCTTGCCTCGATACTTATACCATAAGACGAAGCGCGGGCTTTGTCAGCTAAGCATGGCAGTAAAAGGTGACCGGAAGATGGCACCAGGGTGACGTTCAGATGTCAGGCCAGCCCTTGGCGTCTCATGACTTCGGTAATAATGGGTACCGGCGTCATGAGGTGCTCACGCATCATTTCCGCAGCCCGCTCGGCCTGACGTGCGAGAATGACCTCGACCAGCGCGGCATGTTGTTGACGTTTGCGCTCCAGTGCTTCTTCCGAGAGGACCGTTTCCCGCAGCCAGAGGTGGCGATAGCGTTCGACCTGGTCGAACAGGCTTTCACGTACCTGAAGCAGGTGGGGTGAACGACAGCCGTTGGCGATGGCGGTATGGAATGCCTGGTGACGGGTGTCCCACACCTCGAGGAGCTCTTCCGGGGTGTTGACTTCCATGACCTTCGCCAGGGTATGGGCGGTGGCCAGAATGCTGGCCTCCCAGGCGTCGTCGCCG
>Ga0079226_10003536_pt1 | contig 11951 bp, 12 predicted proteins | sample Poulit2014_FD_76345 | JGI IMG/M metagenome (GOLD analysis project Ga0079226, IMG submission 76345) | Agricultural soil microbial communities from Georgia to study Nitrogen management - Poultry litter 2014 | ecosystem: Environmental > Terrestrial > Soil > Agricultural land | place: USA: Georgia... | reverse complement strand
TTCACGTACGTCTTTCCTCATGAATATCCTCCTTAGATGTCATAAGAAAAGCATACAAAAAATGTAGGTAAACCAACAATTTTAAATTGCCGATTTCCTACATTTTAATACTGCCATTTACAGCTCTTCTATCAAACGATTTAATAAGGGATACATATTCACTTCAATTGTCATCAGGTATAATTTTTAAAGTAGAAGATTTTATTAGTATGCTACGCTTTAAAAGTTATTGGGACAATAGTTACACAAAGTATACGAATGAAATTGGTCTGACCAGTGAAAGCAAGTATCTTAAATATAATACTGATGTAATTTTAGATTTTCCCCACAAAGATTCAATATTGGAAGGTGGAATGTCTCAGGAAGAAAAAGAAAAAAAAGAAATTTACTATCATACAGTTATAGCCAAAGAAGAAATAGATACGCTTTTGGATCCTAAAGTACTGACAAACGTTAAGAAATATACGCAAGGTGAAGTTTGTGAAGTTGACACATTCAACCCTACAGACAACTTAATTTTAAAAGGAAATAACCTAATTGCATTACATACTATCAAGCAGAGTTACGCTGGTAAAGTTAAGTTGATTTTCATTGATCCTCCATATAACACAGGAGGCGATAGCTTTAAATATAATGATAAATTTAATCACTCTACATGGCTAACTTTTATGAAAAATAGATTGGAAGTAGCACGAGATTTACTTGCTGAAGATGGAAGTATATGGATTTCTATTGATGACGATGAAGCTCATTATTTAAAGGTTCTTTGTGATGAAATATTTGGAAGGAAAAACTTTGTAAGTAATGTGATTTGGGAGAAAAAGTTTTCCCCTCAAAATGATGCTACATGGTTATCAGATAGCCATGATCATATATTAGTATTCGCAAAAAACAAAGAGATTTGGCGCCCTAATCCTCTACCGAGAAATGCAAGGATGAACGATAGATATACTAACCCAGACGATGATCCTCGCGGTCCTTGGACATCCGGAGATTTATCTGTGAAGACTTATAATAAAAATACAGACTACACCATTACTACTCCTTCAGGAAGAAAAGTAAATCCCCCTAGGGGATATTGTTGGAGAGTATCACGTAATAAATTAGAAGAAATGATACAAGATAATAGAATATGGTTTGGCAAAGATGGTAATAACGTACCTAGAATTAAACGGTTTTTATCAGAAGTAAAAACTGGTGTAACAGCCAAAACAATTTGGAAACAAGATGAAGTAGGTAATAATCAAGGTGCAAAAAGAGAAGTGAATAAATTAGATGACGTTGACTCTTTTGCGACACCTAAACCTGAGAGTCTTATTCAAAGAATAATCCACTTAGGCACTAAGGAAGAGGACTTAGTTCTGGATTTCTTTATGGGGTCCGCTACAACTCAATCCGTAGCCCATAAAATGAATCGTCAATATATTGGAATTGAACAGATGGATTACATCAAAGAAGTTTCTGTTCCACGTTTACGAAAAGTTATTGAAGGTGAACAAGGCGGGATATCAAAAGAATTTAAATGGCAAGGTGGAGGAAGTTTTGTATATGCTGAGCTAGATAATTTAAATCAGAAATTCATTAAAGATATCCAAGAAGCTAATACAGATAATTATTTAAATGAAGTCTTCGAAAATATAAAGAAAAACTCCTATTTAAATTTCATAGTCGCTCTGGAAAAAGTCACCTTAAATGATAAAGGATATCGTGGACTTTCTCTAAAAGAAAAAAAAGATGTATTAATTCAGATTTTGGATATGAACCAGTTGTATCTCAATTACTCAGAAATTGAAGACAGTCAGTATGATATCTCTGATTCAGTAAAAGCCTTCAACCATGCCTTCTATCAAAAAGAAGGTGACATGGATGAGTAATGAAATCCTGCATAAAAGAATCGAAGAACAGTTCAATTCCCTGTTCGTAGCGCCACCTGAAGTGCCGGATTATGTTCAGGATAACTTGAGTCATCCATTGCGGGCATACCAGGCACAGGCATTGAAACAGCTTATCTACACACAAGAACTGGATCACGCAGATCTCTCATTCAATCATCTGCTGTTCCATATGGCGACGGGATCGGGGAAGACACTCGTCCTGGCTTCGACTATCCTGTACCTATTTAAAGAGCATAATCAGCAGAACTTCATTTTCTTTGTGAACAGTGATGCCATCATTAAAAAGACTTATGATAACCTCACCAATGAAAGTTCCAGTAAGTATCTATTTCAGAAAGACGGCATCGTAATCGATGGCCAGCGCATTTCCATCCAGGTGGTTGATGTCTTCCCGGCGTTCCCGGATGCCAACACAATCTACTTGAAACTAACGACCATCCAAAAACTCCATATGGATCTGACCGAACCGAAAGAAAATGCATTGACCTATGAAGCATTGGAGAATATGCGCCTTGTCCTGTTGGCCGATGAAGCGCACCATATCAACGCATGGACACGCAGAGACAAACGAAAACTGAATACCAAAGAGTATGAAGAGAGAACGTGGGAGAATACCGTAAACACCCTGCTTCAGCTCAATCCTGCCAATCGTTTATTGGAATACACAGCAACCATCAACTTGAATCAGGATGTACTGTTCGAAAAGTATAAGGACAAAATCGTCTATCAATATGATTTAAGACGCTTCATGAATGATGGCTATTCGAAGAATGTGGTGCTGTTGCGGGCCGATGAAGCCGATGAAACCAAGATGCTGAATGCCATTCTCTTAAGTCAGTACCGGAAGTATGTGGCCCAGGAGAATGGCATCACATTAAAGCCGATCATTCTGTTCAAGTCCAACAAGATTGCGACATCCCTATCGGCTAATGAACGCCTGTTAAACACGGTGCAGGCACTGACCGTGGACAGCTTGTCACATATCATCACCCTTGGACATGCCACCTACAAGCATGAGAACAGTATATGGCACAAGATGTTCCAGTATTATAAAAAGCAGTCATTGCCTGAAGTCATCCGTGACTTGCAATGGGACTTCACAGAAGAAACCATCCTAAATGCCAATGATAAAGCTTTCCTCTCGGAAGATAATGCCTTGCTGTTGAATACATTGGAAGAAGATAACAACCCGATTCGGGCCATCTTTGCCGTCGCAAAGCTGAATGAAGGTTGGGATGTATTGAATCTATTCGATATTGTGAGAATCAGTGAGGGCGCCACTTCGACGAAAACCACGACAGACAGTGAAGCCCAGTTGATCGGTCGCGGCGCCCGGTACTACCCGTTTGAATACAACGGACAGCGTTCCTATACAAGACGGTTTGATTTGATTCAGACGGATCTCAAAGTCATTGAGAGTCTGCATTATCATACAATCAATGAAAATGCGTATATTAAAAATCTGGAAAAATCACTCGAATCGGCTAGTATCCAAGTGAAAGAGGACGAATACGACCGATTGGAAGCAAAACTCAAACCGGCCTTTAAAAAGAGTCCCGTATTCAAGAACGGTAAGATTTATATCAACAAACTGGAGCAAACCACTGCGGATGATTATCGGACACTCTCCCACTACAATGTGACGACCGACTATGAGGTGCCATTTGAACTCACCGTTGAGCAGCACTATGGTAAACGACAGGCACATCCAAACCCCGGACAGACGCATGAATCGACATGGCCTGTTGAGCGCATCTATATCCGAAAGGCGCTACAGAGAAAGCCATTCTTTCACTTCAACAACTTCAAATCCTATATTCCGGCCCTATCAAGCATGAAGGATTTCATTGAAAGTCCTAACTTTCTTGGAGAATTAACGTTTCATGTGTCTCTGCCACTGGGATTGAAACTGCATGATTTAAGTCCATTGAGTAAACTCAAAATGGTGGAGAAATATCTGGATTATGTAGAGAAGAAGATCAAGGCAAACTATATGAAAGAGCGTGGCACACCTGTATTCGAAGGGGTGGCCATGTCTGAAATGATCGATGACTATTATATTGAACTGAATAAGGTCAATTCTAAGGTGTCGACTATGAGTGAGACGCTACAGAAACGGAATATGCGAGATAATCATTGGTATGTCTACGATAAGGCAATCGTCAACGGTTTAGAGAGCGCGTTCATTGATTTCATCAATGACTATGTCGAACAACTGAAAGAAAAATACCAAGAAGTCTATCTCATTCGAAATGAACGCAAGGTAAAGATTGTCGAAATCAATGGCACACGGGGCTTCATGCCGGACTTCTTACTTTATCTACAAGGGGAAGACTATACCTACCAAATATTCTTGGAGCCTAAAGGGGGGCATTTGCAATTGGAAGATCGATGGAAAGAAGAATTTTTGATTTCATTAAGTGAAAATGAGAATATAGAAGTCCTGTCTGAGAATGAGGACGTTAGATTGTTGGGGATAAAATTCTTCTCAAATGATAAAGAGCAAAAGAAAACTTTCCGTGAAGATTTTAAAAATAAACTTTTATAATATATAAGGCCCCTATTAGGTAAAGGGGCTTTTTCTGTACAACTAAAACTATTATATATAATATACTATATATTGAATGCAATATGCTTTAATTTAATAATGTCTTAGTCCTACACATATTTAATATATAGCATGTTGTATGCAATATGCTATATATGATATATTGTACTTAAAATAAAGCAAAGGAGTGAAAAAAATGGGGAAAATTATTAGCATTAATAATTTTAAAGGCGGTGTTTCTAAAACCTCAACTGCATGTGCCCTTGCGTATATACTCTCTGAAAAAAAGGGAATAAAGACCCTGCTAGTAGATTTCGATCCTCAGGCTGATGCCACGGAACTCTTAATAAGGACCTATGATAATACGGAAAAGCCGGATGCACTGAATGACGAAGGATACCAAACCATATACGAAGGAATTCAAAATGTAGATAGAGAAAATACGACACTCCAGTTATCTGCGAACCTAGATTTAATACCGAGTGATTTTGACCTTATTGGATTTCCCGATCACCTGATTAAAAAATACCGATATAAAGATACCTTCAATAAAGTTAAAGAATTAAATAACTTTCTCGAAGGGGTGAGAGAGGAATACGACATCATTCTTATTGATACGCCCCCAACAATTTCAGATTTTAGCAACAATGCAATATATGCTTGTGATTATAGTTTAATAGTGATGCAAACACATAGACGTTCTTATCGATCTGTAGAGAAGTTTTTGGTGCATCTGGTGGACTTCAAAGAAACGTATGGTAATGAATTTGACGTCTTAGGCATTATACCTGTGATGTTCTCTAAAAACACAAAGACAGACACAATCACACTGCAAGACGCAATGGAGGACTATAAGGACTATGTATTTAAGCATATTGTCAAAGCTATGGAAAGAGTCAAATATTGGGATGAGTTTGGCATATCAGAAGAAAATCACTGGGATAGAGTGGCAGTCAATGAATATGAAAAACTTACTGAGGAGTTTCTAGAGAGATTAGAACGTATTGAAACAAAACAAACTCAATAATTAGGAGTGATACAAATGGGACTACTTGATGAAACGAAAGCAAAACGCGAAGGAAAAAAACACGAAAATCCACTAGCCAATCACAATATAAAAAAAGAAAAACTACCTGCGACATCTTTGAGATTAGATGGAGACACACATGCAAAGATACTCGCACTTAAAAACGTCGTAGCAGATCGTAACCTCAATAATATGCAAATCATCACAGAAGCGATAGATAATGTGATTGAAGATTTAGATGATGAAAGTTTAGAGATATTCAATAAATATTATCATATCAATATTGAAGAGAAAGTTGATGTTTTAAAACGGAAAGGTCAGTACTAATCATTCGGCATACTGTATATAATATGCAGTATGCTATTTTGATTTTACAAACAAAATCAATTCTTGTATGATTAATCTCATAGAATCGTAAAAATAAAACTAAATATAAAGAGTGCTTTATTGATAATCAAAAAGCTTATGATGTGGGGACATCATAAGCTTTTGCGAATCGAAATCTTGGGGAAGCCTTCGATTCAATCGTTATTATTTCGCTCACAAAACTCTGGACATAGAGTGTTTTAGCGAACATTAAACTATAATTAGATAAGTGTATGATAGCAAATGTTCGTGTATAAATCAAGTAAGCTGAGAGATAGGCTTATTTGTTATACCTTTCTATACAGTAGATTGTATGTGTGAGCGATAGACGATGATGTCTGTGGCTCTTTTTATTTGAAAGGATTAAGTATGTTTAATCTACATTCAATCTATAGTGAAATACTAAAAAAAGGAATTTCAGAACTTAGAATTAAAAATAAAAGTATCAATCCCTATGGGAAAATAGCTGTTGCAAACTCTAAGAATCAAATGATCTTTAACCGTGGGTACACGGTGGGTTCTATAGAGACGCTTATGAGCAACAGCAATGTCGCGACACACTTTACGCCTAATGTCTTTCACTGGTTAAGCAGGAAAAATAACGTCGTGGCTGGGCACGAAGAGAAAAACTTGAAGCAGATCAATGCATTTGTAATTGATTTTGATACATATGATATAGATCATACTGATATTTTAAACGCCGGATTGAACTTAGACTTGATGCCAACTCTTATAATAAAAACAGACAAGGGGTTCCATGCTTATTTTATTTTGGACGAACCCGTCTATATTTCGAAAAAAACAAATTACAGAAGCCTAAAAGTTGCTAAAAAGATATCTCAGAATTTGAGAATAGCCTTCGATGAAGAATTGGGGGGGGTAGACCTCACCTGCAATCATTTTGGCTATTTTAGATGTCCAAATAAAAATAATGTCCTTTTTTTTCAAAGAGAGATGATGCATAACTTTAAAGATTTAATGGAATGGTCACAACGCAAATCAGATGACGCAATGGCTCATTTAAAAATTGTTGTTGATAATACTTTGCACACAGAACATAAGCAAATAGAAGAGCGATGGTATCGCGAATTAATACGTCAAGTCCATATCCATAGCGGAAGTGACTATGGACGTAATAACGCAATTTTCACTTTGGCATTGGCTAACTATCAATCCAATGTTTCGTGTGAAACTTGTCTGGATAAGATGGATCAATTTAATTCGAATCTAGAAAGTCCTCTTAAAAATAGTGAAGTTGAAAAAACTGTGAGGAGTGCTTATAGCGGGAAGTACAAAGGAGCTAACCAAGATTATATAAAACTGTTAATGGAGTCCTGGTGTGATCATCAATATAAATCTAAGGCATTTAGAAATTGGTATAAGCATAAAAAGGCACGCAAAGATCGTAAAAACTCACATGCTCATGAGCGCGAACAAGATATTATTCAATATATAAATAAGAAAGCCTGTAATGGAGTAGTGAAGATTTCACTGAAAAATCTTGCTAACGAGTTTAATATCTCTATTACAGCGGTTAACCATGTTTTAAATCAATCGAATCGAATAAAAAAGAAGGTTGTAGGCAAAGGGCGTTACAGTGTAACTAAAATATATACTTTGCAGACGTTAGTTCAACATGTCCAAAATTTAAAGAAAAAGTCATTATTTTTTGTAAAAGAGATAAACGAACTTTTTGATCTAATACCAATTCGCTATAAATGTGTCTTTCAAAACATCTTGGATTATAACTCAGAAAGTATCAGTAGACAGAGAATAAAACAGATAAGATTATTAATTTAAATTCAATGTGCTAAAGTGCCATACATATTATACTTGTATAGCTTGTTTCAAAGAGATGCTTTTAATTCTGTATTTAAGAACTGTTTTGCTATTTTTTTGTATGGTTCAGTAATTTTGGTATTTGTTTTAGAGTTTAAAATAGCAGGAGTACTATTATAGGCTATTGATTTAGCAAATGAGATTGATTTGGGGATTACGGAGTCGTACATATGGATTTCGTTCTCTCTGGAATATATCCGGGCTTCCTCGAGCATCTGTGAGTGAAGTGTGGTGTTTGTCTCGACTTTCATACCGAGAATACTAGCCATGGATAATCTGGGATTGTAGTCATTTTTGAATTCATTGATGGCTTTGATTACGCGGGTTACCCCTTGGACATCGTATATCTCTGGGACGAAGGGAATGATTACCTGATTGGTATATGTGAGACAGTTCCAGGCGACAAAGCCGAGGGACGGGGGTGTATCGATGAATATATAGTCATAGTTATTTTCAATGCTAGCCATGCCGTCCTTCAGTAAATGGTAGGGCCGAGTGTATTTATCGAGATGTGGTAGGATATCGAACTCCAGGAAGTTCATGTCGTCGTTCGCCGGCAGTAAATCAATATTTTCTCTGAGTGATACAATCGCCGCACGCGGATCAAGTCCTTTGACCATTACGTCCCATGTTGTATTCTCGAACTCATATGGATTCTTGCCGAAGGTAATACTGATATCACCTTTAGGATCCGAGTCAATGATAAGAATTTTTTTCTTATACTTAGTTGCGAGGATTGATGACAGATTACTGATAAGAGTGGTTTTACCAGATCCACCTCTTGGGGTGAAAACAGTATGGATTTTGTTCATCATTCAGTTCTCCTTTCAGTTATGTTATATGGAAATTATAGCATTTATAGTATGGGAAGCCATCTACGAAGCCGTCAACCGCCATGTCGCTGAGACTATCAGCGGCTCTGTCACAGCGGAATACTCCAAGTTTGTCGATGCGCATGATATTTTTGGCGGGGAAGACATGGTTGAACTCGTCCATGTCCTGAATAACGGTTATGGTAATCCGGAATATAAAGGTCTTACGATTGTTGTCGAGGATATCCTGAACACGGTTGGATTCATAGACCAGGTTATGTCGAGAGCTACGCCTGACACCGAAGAAATGGCGGTCCTTGCCCAGGGGCAGAACTTCCTGGACAGGCTGCGCCGGTTCCTGGTTGCGGTTGACCGACTTATTATGACCCACACGGTGGACATTCTCGGAGCGATGGAAAATGCCCACTTGAAAATGCGCGCGGCATAAGTACCACACGATAGAGCTCGTACCCTGACTGGTTAAAAGTCAGGGTTTTTTCTTGCAGGACTGAGGGATAGACCATTGGGTCAGCCAAGCTGACCGGTAAAACGCATGAGGGTTACAAAGTAAGTTTCCCTCAACTACATACAAGTCCAAAAGGAGTATTTCAAATGAAACCAGAAATCAAACAGGAGATCCAAGCGATCCTCGCAGCGAGACTCGAGAATCATATTGTGCCAGATCGGGTTTATAGACAATTTAAACCCTTTTTCAGCGATGCCCAATTGACCGCCCTCTATAAAACCGCCATCAATAGCCTAAAAATATTTGATCTCGATGCAGAACAACAGTTAGACGCTATCATATATGGCATGGAATCACTCGTAAAAGCATTGAAACGCTACCACAAACATGCAGGGGAACCGGTATATAATATCCATGCTTATTTGAATCGCACACTGCTTCATATTGGGTTTAATGCAGAGTTCTATGACGATGTCTATGCCTACACCGACGCAGAAAGTTTTAGAAAAAGTATTTCTTAACCACAGAATCCATTGATCTGAAACACAAGGACGCTCTAAATCAGTCAAAAAATCTTTCCAATCTGGATACTTAAATTCGAACCTCAGGAACCCATCATCAGATTTACAAATTAGAGTTTTAATCTTTAATTATAGTTAGACATACAGAAATCTCACTGAATCAGATAGCAAAATCAGAAACCATTAATCTTAAAGCACCTGGCATCTGACCCATCATTTATATCAGTACAGCAACAAAATTCAGCCAAAAAAGTATATATAAATAAAACAGTGGGAGCACAATCATGCACCAAACCATGTACACGAAACCACAAGAAACACCCGTAAAATCTCATTTAGCTTTGACCTCTCCAACAAAAACACACGTGGTGTTGGAGAGGTCAAAGGTTGAGTATAGTCATTTATGACGACGACGAATTGAGATGCGGACGGGGGCGACTGTATTTGGAGCGTGTGCATGGATTCTAATTAAAAAATTGGGATTACCCGGCATTTACCCCGGTTTTCCCCCCAGTTGGAAATTAATTAGAAGAATTTTTGATTCTAAATACTTATAAAGCGCCTGTTTATTCTAAAATTTTCTACTGGTTAGACACCGAAATATCATAGAAACCATGCTAAGATAATACATACGTAAATAAATTATTTTTTGAAGAAGGGAAGAGCAAAGATGGAAGAGAATAAGAGAATTTATGGCTATATGAATAATCTTAATGAAGAAGTGAAGGTAGCATTTATAGACGGAAAAGTAATTAAAGGGAAATTGTTGTTTGTGGGGAAATATGAAATCTATTTGGAAGTAGAGGATAAGGAAGTGTCTATATTTAAACACGCCATCAAGTATATTATTTAAAAAAGGAATACAAAGGGGAAAATAAATGAAAGCCTTATTAGTGATTGACGCTCAAAATGGAATTATTAATTTCAAAGACTTTACAGAAGAAATGCGACTTATTGAACAGGTTATTAAAGATTTCAAAGAGAAAGAACTCCCAGTGATTTTTATGAAACATCTGGATGAAACTGAAGAAAGTCCATTACATAAAAATTCAGGTGGTGTTGAGATTCATGCTTCTCTAGAAAAATATCCTGACCATGTAATTGAAAAAACAACACCTAATGCTTTTTTTGATACTACTCTCCAAAAACAATTAGATCTTTTAGATATAGACCAACTCTTCATCACTGGTTTTAACACAGAATTTTGTTGTATGTTTACCGCTATTTCAGCATTCGATAGAGGGTATAAAGTTACTTTTATTGAAGACGCTACGGGGACTGTTAATACAGATGAAACATACGAAATGAAAGGCTTAGATATTAAAGATCTTATAGGCACAGTTCTACATTGGTCTGAAATTATTGAAGTCTTGGATTTTGAAGAATACGTTGAAACCTACAAAGAGTTATAATTTCTTGTAGATTTTTTTGAGGGGAACCAACAGCAACCCTAAAAATCCAAAACGGTCGGTAGGGATTTTTGATACTCCACGGTATCTGCCTACCGGCTTTTTAGTTTATCCAAAGTTGCTTTTCTCACCAAAATTTTTTCTCGGCATAAATGGATCTCCACTGTTTATTTTGAGCACAGACGAGAAAATTTCAAACAGAAATGTCGTGCGCGATGTATAAATCGCTCTTACGGATCATCTTATTCCAATCCTAAAACTGTTACCTTAAAATTCATTTAAATGCTCATGCGGGCTTATTTGAGCTTTAAAAAGGCATATAACTTCAAGTTGGTTTAAATGACAGGAGTGTAACGAGACTCTGAAAATCTTTAATTTAAGTAAGAGCATAAGGAGGTTTTTCCGGATTTCCATCCTCCAAACCCTCAACCCCCTTGATATGCCGGCAGTGCCGGCATATTTATTGTTCCGGACTGGTTTCAATCAAATGTACATGTTTTCGTACACAAAACAGAGCTTTTTGTGATATAATACTACACATGTACATATTTTTGTACATTTAAATTTAAAAGGGAGTGGGGACATTTTGGCGCGAATCGATGTAAAAGATTTTGATGAACAGGTCATGGTTCAGTTAAAAATGATTGCGAAAGAAAGAGGCATCACTTTCAGTGAATTAGTCAGAGAAGTATTAGAAAAATATGTAGAAGACCGGATAGTATCTTCTTCTCTCACGAAGTTTGAAGTCGCATTAAGGAATACACAGATCAGTTTAGATGCAAATACTGAAGCGTATAACCAATTCATCGAGGAAAATAAACGGTTCAGAGGATTCTTTATTGATTTACTGACTAAAGAAGAACTACATCTTGATGAAGATAATTATGATGTGTCCAATTAAGGAGGGGCTTTATGATTTCAAAACGATATGATTTTGAAGCAGACACCGTTTCAAAGATACACACAATAAAGACGGCCAAAGGAATCAAAACAGAAAAAGAGGTTTTAATCCGGGCATTGGATCATTACCTGCTTTCAGAAATGATTGAGTATGAATCCGTTGAATTT
>Ga0079226_10003534_pt1 | contig 11954 bp, 8 predicted proteins | sample Poulit2014_FD_76345 | JGI IMG/M metagenome (GOLD analysis project Ga0079226, IMG submission 76345) | Agricultural soil microbial communities from Georgia to study Nitrogen management - Poultry litter 2014 | ecosystem: Environmental > Terrestrial > Soil > Agricultural land | place: USA: Georgia... | reverse complement strand
TTGGTTTATAAGCATTGGAGATATTTGGAAAAGTACCAAAGGAATAGTAATCTTAAGTGTCCTTTGGAAGCCTGTAGCTCCGTCTATGCTTGCTGCCTCATATAAGTCCTTTGGTATAGCTTGTAGTACACCAGTTGTAAGTAGGAATATATAAGAATGTCCGAGCCATCCTTGGAGTAGGACCAGTGCTGTCCTGGTTTGGACTGTGTTGTTTTTGATATCTAGCGAGGTGTTAAAGACTGCATTTACTGCCTCTGTTATAACACCGCCACGGCTGGTCATGATTGAGAAGAACATGATTGTTATAAAGGCTGGTATTGCCCATGGCAATAAGTATATAGTTCTGAAGAACTTTTTGCCTTTAATTCTTTCGTTGTTAACCATTAGTGCAAAGATAAAGCCCAGTACAATTGCAAGTGTGGATGCAAGTAGGGTCCACATAATTGTCCAACCGAAGATATTCCAGAAAGCCTTGCCTGCTATACCCTGTCCCTTAGCTATGGATACGTAGTTATTTAGACCAACCCATTCGAATTTGTTTTGGTGTTGTGGATCCATATTGGTAAAGGAAATTAGTATGGCTGTGACTATTGGCACAATTACTATAAAAATTATTACCAATAGGGCTGGTGTGGTTATTAGGTATGGGAAACCATCTGTTCTTAGGTATTTTCTTGTTTCAAAGAATGAATTTGGTCTAATACCTTTCATTTGGTCTTTTTCTGTCCTAAAAGCATCTAGGAATGAGCTTATAAAGATAAATAGTCCAATTAGGATAAAGGCAAGGGCCAAGATACCTTCGATCATAAAGATTATGGACCTGTCAAGTCTCTTGCCACCTTGGGCAAGGGAAATAAGACCTGCTATACCCTCTCCTTGGTAGTTGCCAAAGCCTAGGGCATAAGGAATTGCTATAAAATATATAAACAAGCTTCCAAATAAAAGCATAAGTGCCTTTTGCCACTGGCCATTTAGAAGCTGGCCAAGGCCTGGAAGTGGCGCTGTTATTATAGATTTGAATGGTTTTTCCTTGTCTATTTCAACAGGCGTCCTTCGTCTTGCGTCAGACCTTTCTTCTTCTAGTATCTTTAGCGAATGCTTAAGGTCTGCCTTAAGCTTATAATTTAAGGATTCAATTTCTTCTTTAATAGAGATTTCCGGATTTCTATAGTCAATTTTTAGGTTTTGGTCCTTAAATTTTTGTTTTAATTGCTCTTTTGTAGCCTTGTAGGCCTTTTTGGAGATTCTTTCTTCCTTGAAGGCTTCTTCTATTTCAGCGACATCGTGTTCGTATTTTTCTTTTAAAACTTTTCTGTCTGCGTCCAAGAACTTGATTTTTTCATTAATTTGTTCTTGGCTTAGGTTTTTCTGTCGTTCTTTTGCATCTTTTAGGCTGTCTTTTAGAAATTTATCGTGGTCTAAAATCTTTGGTATTTCTGTTCTATCAAGTTCATTTAGCCTATAGTCTAAAAGGCTATCATAGGATAGTTCTTTATTTTCTTCGTAGAAAGCATACATCTTATCTGCCACCAGTGTTTCTACAAAGAGGGCCTTAAGATTCTTATCTTCTGGAAGATTTGGGGCAGAATTTGCTTCACTTTTAGCTTTTTCTAAAAGTGATTTTTTCTTATCCTCATATTCTTTTAGTTTTATGTTGTATGGATGGTTTGCTTTAGTATATTTAGGGCTGGTACCCTTTTCCTTAGCCTCGATAAGATCAATTATATACTGATTCTTCCTCGGAAAAGTTCTGCCCCTCCTATCTATAAGGCTCTTTTCATAAGTCATTTCTCTTACCTTTCTTGCCTTACTATTACTATTAATAAGATTATATTTAAAATAAGTCCCAAATAATAAAATACAGAACCTAGACTAAATGTAAAAAAGAGGTTGACTATAGAAATAATTGTCATTGCCCCGAAAAATAGCTTGTAGGTCTTGTTTACTCCGTATTTTTTAATAGTAAAAAAAGTGTATAGGGATATAGTTATGGGATTGATCACCTTGGTGAATAAAGAAAATATAATCGAATTTAAAAAATCGTCATAACTAAGTCCTGGTTTTAATTTAGAAACAGTATCAAAAACACTCGGATCTTTGGCCATCATCATAGCCTCTAGGCTAAAATTTAGGATGATTAAGGCTGATACAATAAGTATTTTTAATAAAAATTTTTCCCTTTGTTTTACTTTCTCCATAACTTTTTAATATAAGGGGCAATCCCTTTGGACGCCCCCTGATATTTATATTATTGGTTAAAGTTTGCCATCATTGAATCAAATGATGCCTTTAGTTCTGCATATGCTGCTTTTTCGTCAGCTGGTTTTACAGAGTTCCAAGAAAGTATAGCGTTTTTGTAGGTATCCCAAACATCGCCCCACTCTTTAAATAGTGGTCTAGCTGGAGCTTCTTTGTAAGATTCGATTGTAGCTGAGATTATTTTCTTATCAGTTTCTGGAAGATCCATTCCTTCATAAGTTTCAGCGCTTACGTTTTCAAGAACCTTACCTGTTGCCTTATAAAGGTCAGATGCAAATTCTGGGTTTACAATTTCTTTAATCATTGCTTCTGCGATAGCAACTTTGTCAGCGTCTTCTTCGATTCTAGCGTTCATTGCAAGTCCCCATCCACCTTGCCAGTGAGTAAGAGCTTTGCCTGCGATTTGAAGTTGTCCGATTGGATAAATTTCAAGGTTGCCTTCTCCAGCTTGTTCTGAAATTGAAGCTGCATCCCATGGTCCACCAAGTCTTGCAACACCGCCATTACCAGCTTTGAATGTATCATCGATATATCCCCAACCAGCGTCAGCGTCGAATAATTGTGTGCCAGCTTCATTGTGTTTTTTCCAGTATTCAAAAAGTGCTTTAACTGTTGCTTGTTTTTCTGGTTCAAGCTCATCCCATTCTTTTGTGAAGTCTGAGAAAAGTGTACCATCTTCGTTTTTGCCTAATAGTTCAATTGCTGAAGAGTTTGTTGCAGCAACACCATACCAAGCATCAAAGATTGGTAGTAGAACTGTTGATTCGTCAGCTACATCGTTAATTTCGATTGGTTTTGTTAGATCAACACCTTTTTCTTCTGCATTAGCCTTGTTTTCATAGGTAATAAGTGTTTCGATATTGTATGGGAATGCAAAATATTCGCCATCGATATTGAAGTTTCCACCAATACCAGCATCAAAGTCATCCCATCCGCCAATTTCATCAGCAAGTTTATTGGAATCGATTCCGGCAAGGATATCATTTCCATGTAGACCATAAAGTCTGTCTGCTGGTATAGCGAATAGGTCAGCTACGTCCTCGTTTGAAGCATCTGTTGCGTCTATGATGTCTAAGTGATCAAATGCGCCTAATGTCTTAAATTCAATCTCTGCATTAGGGAATTGTTCCTTAACTCTTTCAGCCGCTTTTTCGTAATGAGGTAGCCAAGCTTCTTCTACTTGTACGCTTAGTTTTGCACTAGCATCCTTGTTAGCTTCTTTGCCACCATCAGCTGCTTCTTTGCCGCCATCTTTAGCTCCACCGCAAGCTGTCATCACAACTGCAAGTGATAGGGCCATTATTGATTTGAATGTTTTCTTCATATTTCCTCCTGAAAAAATAATGAAATCGTTTAATACATGTTAATTATAACCAATAATAAGGTAAATGTCAATTATCAAACGATATATAGCGAAATATTATTTCATTAAAAATTAAACTAACTAGATTTTTTTCTTTAGAAAGATAATGAATATCAACGTTTAACGATATTAGATTCTTTTTTATATTTTATTAAAAATTTTCAAAAAAATACTGACTGCAGTTTTTTTTGAACTGTAGCCAGTAAAAAACATTTATATGTTTTTATTAAAATGGATTGTAAAACCTGCCTTGGTTTACAAAAAATAAAGAAATTCCAATTATTGCTATGACCCCTACTCCAATTAGGACATAAAGGTCATTTTTACAGAAAGGCTTTTCCCTGTACCGAGTTCTGGTTTTATTCTTACCAAAACGCCTTAGTTCCATGGCCTGGGATATGGTTTCAATTCTTTCTAGGCTGTCAAAAATAAGGGGCATTATGATATTTGAGCTTGCCTTTATTCTTTTCATAAAGGAACTCTTTTTGCTCATTTCAAGCCCTCTAGCCTGGTTTGCCTCTCTTATTTCAAAATATGAATTTTGTACATCAGGTATATATCTTAGGGCAAGGGCAACAGCGTAGGAGATTTTATATGACACCCCTATCTTATTCAAACTTGACGAAAACTCAGATGGATCTGTTGCAAAGATAAAGACCATAGCCAGAGGAATTGTTGAAAAATACTTAAGAGCCACATTTAATTCATAAAAAATTTGCTCTAAGGTCAGGGCATAGGGACCTTTGCCCAAAATCATAGCCCTAGATCCGTAGAGTTTCACTCCGTAGTCTGGTTCGAAAATGTAAATAGCTAGTAGGTTTATAACAGAAAATACCGCAACGATTTTTACCAAAAAGGCCACATCATTCCATCGTATTTCTGCCATCCTGAGAGCGATAAGGGATACTAATATCACAAGTATTAGAAATCTCGTATCAAAGCTTGTCATTACGATAATTGATAGGACTATGAAGGCGATTAGTTTTGTTGTACCTGAGAGTTTGTGAATCCGTGTGTCGTTTTTTATATAACCTAATGTGTTATTCATCCCTTAAACTCCTTTCGTAGCCGATAAAGCCTTCTATAAAATCAAACGGGCTAATATTTTTAAGCTGTCTACCTAATTTATATAGGCTTGTCTGACTTAGATTAGCAGCATCTATCAACTCTTCGTTTGAAAAAAGCTTTGCAGGACTCATATCTGCTAGTATTTTCTTATCACAAACCACTATAGACCTGTCTGTGTACTCCTCTATTAAGTGCATATCATGACTTATCATGAGGATTGTAAGGCCGTAGTCTTTATTTAGTTTTCTGATAAATTCCATCATCTTTGTGTAATGGCGGAAATCCTGACCGGCTGTAGGCTCATCTAAAATAAATATTTCAGGGTCTAATATTAAAATTGAAGCTATGGTTACCCTTCTTTTTTGTCCATAGGAAAGGGCAGAAATTGGCCAATTTCTAAAAGGATAAAGACCACAAACCTTAAGGGTTTCGTAAACTCTTTCCTTGATTATTTCTTCATCAAAGCCACGAAGTCTTAGACCAAAGGCGACTTCATCATAGATCATTGTTTTTGAAATCATTGCGTTTGGATTTTGCAAAATAAATCCAACCCTATCAGCAATTTCTTTTATGGATAGGGTTGAACTATCTATTCCATCTATAAGAATTCTCCCATCATCTGGCCTTAAAAATCCACAAATAAGCTTAGCCAAGGTCGACTTTCCTGCCCCATTAGGGCCTAGGATGGAAATCATCTCGCCCTTGTCAATTTCAAGATTAATGCCATCTAGGACCCTTTCTTTTTCGTAGGCAAAGGAGAGATTTTCTATTTTTAAAATATTTTCTCCACTCTTTTCTATTATATTTCGTGGACTTTTCTTAGCCCAGATTTCAATTTTTTCTAAATCTCTTTCTTTTATATCAACATAGGAAAAATCAGAAAGCTTTTCGTAAGAAAAAAGGTCAGCACCGGCATAAGTTAAAGCATCAATATAAAGTGGCTTTCTAATACCTATTTTATCCAAGATATCAGACTTTAAAAGCTCAGTTGGACTCATATCTCCTATAATTTTCCCATCATTTACTACAATCACCCTGTCAGGATCAAGTAGGAGGGCTTCCTCAAGCCTATGCTCGATGACAACTACACTTATATCAAGATTTTCCGCCAAATCTTTTAGGAGTTTGATTGTAGACCTACCGCTTTTAGGGTCAAGATTTGCGAGTGGCTCATCTAATAATAAAAGTGGAACTTCTGATACAAGGACACCAGCAATGGAAACCGACTGCTTTTGCCCGCCCGAAAGCTCATTCGGCTTTTTATCCAGGAGCTTTTCGATATTTAAAACGTCTGCCCATTTGTGGACGATTTTTACCATTTCTTTTTGGTCTACATTATCATTTTCAAGGCTAAAAGCAATATCTTCAGCTACTGTAAGTCCTACAAATTGGCCGTCTGTATCCTGAAGAACTGTCCCTGTATGAAGAGATAGGTCAAAAATCGAAGATTTCTCAATATTTTTGCCATCAATTAGACAAAACCCTTCCATATCCCCAGTATAGGTATTTGGAATCTGCCCATTAAGGCTTTTGGCAAGACTTGACTTGCCAGAGCCAGATGGGCCTACAATTACGATTTTCTCACCCTTTTTTATCTTTAGATTTATATCACAAAGCGAATAATCTACCTGGGACTTGTATTTAAAATAAAAATTATTAAATTCTACTAAGTTTTGCCTATTTTCTTTCATCTTATCCTATTCTCTTGTTAGTGAATTATCTTTTGGTCTGCTCTTTGCGTAAGCAAATAATAAAACTGTACCAAGAACTCCTACTGCAAGTGAGTTAAATCCTGCAGATACAAGGCCTTGGGTAAATACCTTGTTGGCTGGTTCTGAATAGATCAAAATATCTAATGCTGGAGCAACTATTGCCCAAGCTATGATATTTGTAAGGATTTGACCTACGTTAAAGGTTATTATATCTTTTTTGCTAAGCTCACCCTTAGTAAGGTCGATTCTTGATCCTATAAGACCATAACCAAAGCCAGTCACACCTGAAGATATTACCCACGACCACCATAAGCCGTAGGTTAATAAATCCTTTATGGCATGACCAATAAAACCAATTAGGGCACCTGCGAACGGTCCAAAAAGCACAGACATAAGGGCCAAAAATGGATAAGTTGTCTCAACTGATGTATTTGGTATAAAACCTAGGGGAATTGATAAAAACCTACCTAGGATAAAAAATACTGCAGCACCTATACCGATAGCTACAATTGTTGTGATAGAATTATTCTTCTTCATTCTTTCTTCCTTTCTTGTAAATTCTAAGATTTACTCTTGTCCACATTCTAATAATTACCATAAATAAATCAAAATGGACATTAAAAAACACCCATCGTCCTGATGGATGTGAGAATCCATCATCCAAGCTTTAGCACCTTACATAAAGTAGGTTGCTGAAGGATCACAGAGCTTGTCTCTCCCCTTCTCTTTATGGTGGTCTTATTATACTGTTTTTAGTTTGGATTGCTATTTTTTATTAAAGTAGAAGACTTTTTCTTTCTTTATGAGATTCCGCGTCAAAGCCAAACGAGCCTAGTAACACTTATACCCCGAGATTAAATTTCTCATCTATCAGGTAATGATTTCTAATAGAAAGCCCCGTTTAAAATCTTATTTGTTTGAGGCTTTAGCCGAGTTATAAGATTTTAGGGGCTTGAATATTAGAAATCTGTGGGGAAAAACGCAAATTCATACAAGGTTAATTCCTCTACAAATAAAAGCTTGCCGAAAGGCAAGCAACATTATCCGCACTCCGCTAAGGAGCCGCCCCCGGGTGTAATGGGGAGGTTTGGAGGGGCATAAGGGGGCATGCGGAACGCCCCCTACGCCCCTCCTTATAACCGAAGATTCAACTGTAAGTAGAATAAAATTCTCATTCACAAAATTACAAAGAAAAATAGTAAATAACAAATAATTCCATAAGACTAAAATAATATTAAAGATTAAATTCAATTAAAAATATAAAAACAAAAAACCCAGGCACTAACACCCGGGTTAATCAATATCAAACTTTCGCTTCTTGCAAAGCTTCTTTAGAAGCTTTAGAACCAGTAACATTCCTAAAACACAATCTATCGTTTTGAACGTAAATCCTAATTGTCATATCCTTATCTAGTTTGTTATCTAAGATGTCTTCAGCAAGCCTATCGTCGATCATCTTTGTGATATGACGTTCTAGTGGTCTTGCACCGTATTCGCTGTTAAAGCCTTCTTCGGCTAGTTTTTTGATGACTTTTTCGTCATAGAGGATATTTATGCCGATTTCAGATAGTCTGTCTTGTGTTTTTTCAAGCATAAGGCCAGTTATTTCTCTTATATCATCTTCTTTTAGGGAGTTAAACATTATCACTTCATCAAGCCTATTTAAAAACTCTGGTGCAAAGGAATCCTTAATTGCTTGGTTAATTATTTCCTTATTTCTAGCGTCATCAGCTTCTTCCTTATCTTCTGCCAGGTCAAAACCGATTGATGTAGCCCTTGCAAGGCTTGATACACCCACGTTTGAGGTCATGATTATGACTGTATTTTTAAAATCAATAGTCCTACCCTGGCCGTCTGTTAGCCTACCGTCATCTAGGATTTGTAGGAGGAGGTTAAAGACATCTGGGTGGGCTTTTTCGATTTCGTCAAATAAAATTACAGAATATGGATTGGTCCTCACAGCTTCAGTCAGCTGGCCGCCTTCTTCATAACCCACATAGCCTGGAGGCGATCCTACCAAACGGCTTACGGCAAATTTCTCCATGTATTCACTCATGTCAATCCTAATTAACTTATCGAAAGAGCCTGAAATCACTGCTGCAAGCGACTTGGCAAGATAGGTCTTACCTACACCTGTTGGCCCTACAAATATGAACGAACCTATTGGTTTATTAGGATCTTTAAGACCTACTCTAGCTCTTTTTATGGCCCTTGCAACAGAATCTATGGCTTCTTTTTGGCCTACAACAGTGCCCTCAAGATCTTTGTCAAGATTTGCATATTTTTCTTTTTCGTCTTCTGTAAGTTTTTCTATAGGAACCTTTGACCAAGAAGATACTATGTTTGCAATATCATCATAAGAAATCTCTAGCTTATGGTCTTCAGCTTCATGTGCTTCTTCATTTTCTAGGTCAAATTTCTTTTGATTTATGATATCACGAAGTTTTGCTGCTTTTTCAAAATCTTGGTCCATGACAGCCTGGTCTTTTTCTGCCTTTAATTTCTCGATAATATCTTCTGAATTATCAGAACTTTCATCTGTGTCTTCCTCAAAGGCTCCTATCCTAACCTTAGATGATGCTTCATCTATTAGGTCAATTGCCTTATCTGGAAGGAACCTATCTGTAATATACCTATCAGATAGCTCAACTGCTGCATCCACTGCCTCATCTGTTATTTTGACATTATGATGGTCTTCATACATTGATTTTAGGCCTTGGATAATTAGTTTTGAATCCTCTATGCTTGGCTCAGTAACCATGACTTCTTGCATACGACGGGCAAGGGCTGAGTCCTTTTCTACATGTTTTCTATATTCTTCAATAGTTGTAGCTCCAATTATTTGAATATCACCCTTTGCAAGAATTGGCTTTAGGATATTGGCTGCATCCATTGATCCTTCTGCAGCACCAGCTCCAAGTACCATGTGAAATTCATCTATAAAGAGAACTAGATCATCATGGCTTGCTGCTTCTTCGAATAATTTTTTAAGCCTATCTTCAAAATCTCCCCTATACTTAGTTCCGGCAATCATTGATGCCAAGTCAAGACTTAGGATTGTCTTATCTTTCATAATCTTTGGCAAATTCCCTTTGACAATCTCTGTCGCAAGGCCTTCAGCAATAGCGGTTTTACCCACACCAGGATCTCCGATTAAGATTGGATTATTTTTTGTCCTTCTCATTAAGATTTGGATGATTCTTGTAATTTCATCTTCCCTACCAATCACAGGGTCAATCTTGCCTGACTTGGCCATTTCATTGAGGTTTGTACAAAACTTTGTGATATTTTCACTAAATTTAGAGTTTGTAGCTCCCGACTTCTTCTGGTTTTTGGCTAGGGTTAGGAGTTGCTTTTTAATTGCTTCTTTTTCTACGCCTGACAAAAGAAACATTATATTGGTAAATGAATCTTCATCATTTAGGATAGCAAGAAGTACATCTTCCTCACTTGTCGATAATGCCCTTCTATTATTGGCATAAAATCTTGCTGTTTCAAGAGTTTGCCTTACTTTTTTGCTATATTCAGTAGCTGGCCTTGCTGCTGTGCCCCTGCCTATATTATTTATAACTATTGACTTTAATAGCTCATAATTTGCACCTGCAGCCTCTAAGGCCTTGGTCGCATTTGACCCTGTTTTCATAAGGGCAAGGAGTACGTGCTCTGTGCCGATATAGTCATGTTTTAGGCTGTAAGACTCTCGCCTAGCTTGTTGGGTCAGTTTGTTTAATCTATTGTTTTCCATGGATTTCCCCCATATACTTCATCAAAAACTCAAATCTTTCATTTGAGAAATTATCCCCATAGATATGCGAATTGAGTTTTTCTATCAAATAGTCTAGCTTATCTTCTGACAAAAATATCTCGTATCCTAAAATTTTGTACTTTTTAAGGGCATAAAGTGCCTTCATCATCTTATCCAGACTTTTTATAAGCCCAGTCTCTAGACTTTTTTCTATAATTTCTATTTCTTCTTCAATTTCCTTATCATCAATATTATTTAGGATTTTAAAGTCTCTCCTAAACCTTCTCTCATTTTTCACTAAGACTTCTAGGTCTTTTTCAATTTTTTTGAGATAGGTTAGTGGATCCTGTCTGTAATTTCCATAATTTTTCAAAAGGTAAATATCATCTGCATAGGACTTTAGGCCTTGTGGGATGAATTTTCTAGGGTAAATTCCTGCATAAATCATAGCCTGCTCAAAACCTTGGTAAGTCTTTGGATTATCAATTAGGCCAAAAAGGAAGATTTTAATCCACATCTCAAGGCCTGTTCCGGTATTTCTACCAGCGCTTGTTAAGTATCCATATTCTTGAGAAAAAGCAAAATCTACATGGCTATCAATTACCTTTTCAATCTCAACTGCCCTCTTATAGGCCGAGCTAATATCGAGATTAAAGCCAGAAATATTTATAGACAAGTGGTCCCTGTCATTTATCACAAGGGTAGTATCTCCCTCAAAGACTAGGCCGATTTGGCTAAGCTTACTTCTCGCATCAGAACTTAGTACCATTTCATCTATTAGTCTATCTATAGTCGAATCATCTAAATCCGTTAGAAGAACTAACCTATCATCAAAAATATTTTTGAATATATCCATAATCACAAGACTTTCATCATAGGACATAGTCGTTGGGAAATCATAACCTTTGATATTTCTCCTTAGTGATAAGTTTGATGAAAGGATTATATCCTTTGTAAATTCCATCAATTTTTCACCTGCATATTTAGTTTATCTATCTTATCTCTTAGGTCTGCCGCAAGTTCATAGTCCTCTGTATCTACAGATTCGTTGAGTCTTTGCGATAAGACTTTAATCTCATCTGCAACAGCCTTAAACTTTCTTTCGGCCCTTGGATAGGTGCCCTTGTATTCACTTAAGTTGTTATAGGTCTTAAGAACCCTATCAGTTAGGTTTTTATCAAGCTGATAACAATGGCTACATCCAAATTTGCCCTGCCTGATATTTGATTCTAAATTGCCGCAATATGGGCAAGATTTCTCATCTATATTTAGGATATATTCTATATCCTTATTTGCATTGTTGTATTTATATTCATAAAAGCCATCAATTACTTCTTCAAGGCTAGGTATAAACTTTTGTAAAAGTCCCTCAAGGTCTTTGGGGTTAAAGGAAATATTTTCAGCCTTTAAATCCCTTGGGTTCACTCCTTCAGGTACATTTGAATATTCTCTCATACAATCAGGGCAAAGATGGATATTGTGGCTATTTCCATTAAATATTACCTTTAGGCTTACACTTGCTTCTTTGCCGCATTTATCACATTTCATATTAACTCCTTGCCAAAATACTTAGAAGAATACTTCTGACTATTGAACTTCTTACAGTATTTCTACCCTTTGCCTCAATATCTGCCAAGGTCTTATCACTTGCTGTATATTTAGCCATCAGATATTCATTCTTATCAAAATAATCTCTCTCTAAAAGATCTCTAAAGAGATTATTCGCACTAGACTCACTCATATTCTTATCTAAATTCCTAAGCAAATAGGAAATATAATCATCTTCTTCGACAATGGTAATAATCTT
>Ga0079226_10003533_pt1 | contig 11959 bp, 10 predicted proteins | sample Poulit2014_FD_76345 | JGI IMG/M metagenome (GOLD analysis project Ga0079226, IMG submission 76345) | Agricultural soil microbial communities from Georgia to study Nitrogen management - Poultry litter 2014 | ecosystem: Environmental > Terrestrial > Soil > Agricultural land | place: USA: Georgia... | reverse complement strand
TTTAAGGAGTTTTAACCATGAGAATTTTACCAGCAATAGCTGATTTTATCTCACGTTATTTACCGCTTTGGATTATTGGGTTATCAGTAGTTGCTTATCTGATTCCAAATTTCTTTCGCCCCATTCAAGGACTAACAGAGCTTAGTCTTGGGGCTATTTTCTTATTTATGGGTATGTCTTTATCAACAGAACAAATCAAATCAGTCATTAAAAAACCTAAATATGCTTTTATTGGAATTTTATTTAAGTGGACGATTATGGTTGGTGTGACAATTGCAATTGCTTATCTTTTTTTTAGTGATAATGCTGAACTGGCCTCAGGTATTATTTTGGCTGGTGTTGTACCAAGTGGGACGTCTGCTAATATTTATACATTTATTGGTGGTGGGGAAGTTGCTTTAAGTATTACCATGGCAACTTTAGATACTGTGATTTCACCATTTTTAACACCAGGATTAGTTCAAGCGTCAGTTGGGAAAGTAGTACCCGTCGATGGGCTGGCGATTTTTATGAATATTATTTGGGTTGTCTTTATCCCATTATTTGCAGGCTTATTTTTGCAATGGCAATTACCTAAACAAATTAGTCTGATTAAACCTTATACATCAGTTATCTCACAATTAGCTCTATTTATTGTTGTTTTAGCTGTTATTTCAAAAGCACAACCTGCGCTTGTTGAAAACATCACGCTTTTACCGCTTATTTTTATAGCTGTTATTTTACAAGTTTCAATTCCGATGTTTTTAGGGTATTATCTTGCAAAATTGTTTAATATCCCGCAAGCAAATATCGTTGCAATAACCTTTCATACTGGTATTTGTAATACAGCGCTCGCCTCAACTTTAGCAGTAGAACATTTTAGTTCATTAGCGGCAGTCCCTGCAGTTGCTAATATGGTTGTTAACTTAACGATAGGGGCAATTGTTGCAAAATTATTTGAAAGAAGAAGAAATCAAATCCAGTCACTAAATGTTTAACAAAGTCGTGCTAATTGTTGATATGCGTTTTTGTTAAAACCAAATTATCATCATCCGCATTTAAATAATAAAAAGCAGCCACATATCTGTGGCTGCTTTTTAATTAATTTATTGATTTTTTCGTTGCCCGTTTAAAACGCTTTGGGCCCACTTAAGTGCTTCAGTTTTTTGATCGATATCTTCTTTTGAGTATGATGTCATTTTTTCTGACATATCTGTTGTTGCTTCTTTAACATTACCTGACATCGTTGCTAAATCATCAAAAGCGTAAAATAAGTTATCTAATTTTGAAGACTTATTATTAATATCTTCAGTTAAGTCATTTGCTTTTTCTGAAAGTAAGTCAGCTTCTGCCATAATACCTTCTGTTTGTTTTTCAAAGTTTTCTACGGTTCCATTTATATTTGTAAGTGTTTTTTGGACGCCTTTTAAAGTCATCACAATTGAAACGATTAAAAAGACAATTGCAAGAACAATAATAATACCAGCGATAGAAAGTGCGATTGTTAAATTCGGATCCATTATTTCATCTCCTTGTCATGATAATATCTCTAGCTCTTATAATAACCTTTTTGTACCCTAAAAGACAAGAGTTTAAACAAATCATGATATAATTATTTATGAAGAAGTGATTGCGTGTTTAACTATTAGCTTGTATGTTAGAAGAAACCAATATAATTAAAAAACATTCTTAAGAAGTGGTGAATATAAATGAAGAAATTATGGTATGGTGGAACGATTTATTCGATGATAAGTGAAAATGAAACAATCGAAGCGGTACTCGTCGAAGCAGGTAAAATTATTGAAACGGGAAATTATGCAGACCTGGCGCCTTTAGCTGATGAAAAAATAAATTTACAAGGAGCGACAATGTATCCAGGCTTTGTTGATAGTCATTTACATATGATTAAACAAGGTGAAAAACTCGTGCGCCTTGATTTATCTGCTGCGACCTCTAAAAGTGAGATGCTTGACATGATCAAACAAGCAGCAGAAGAATTGCCACCAGATGAATGGTTATTTGGTGAGGGATGGAATGAGCATAATTTTTCTGATCAAGCGATTCCGTCAGTAAAAGAGTTAGATGCGATTCGAGAGTCGCCTATTGTGCTTATGCGTGTCTGTCATCATGCCATTTTAGCAAACTCAAGCGCAATTGCAGCAAATGGGGTTACCAATCAAACTACATCACCCTCTGGAGGTAAAATCGAACGAAATGAGCAAGGCGAATTAACAGGTGTTTTTTATGAACAAGCAATGAGTTTAATTACCGATACTATCCCCAAATCAGGAGAAGCTTATGTGATGTATTTAAAAAAAGTATTAAATTTAGCAATTAATCAAATGACCTCACTTGGCTTAACAGGTGGTCACACCGAAGATATGGCTTATTTTGGGGACTTTATGAATCCATTTCGTGCTTTTAAAGACATTATTTCCAACCAACACCACTTTAAAGTGAATTTACTTAGGCACCATGATGTGTTTGAGGCAATGATTGAAGCAGATTTACCTTATGAGGATTCATTTATTGAAGCAGGCGCGATGAAAATATTTTTAGATGGGTCAATTGGTGCTGCAACAGCTGCTTTAACAAAACCTTATGCGGATGACTCAACAAATAAAGGTTTATTGATTTATTCAGATGAAGAAGTCATTGAACTGGTTAAATTAGCACGTAAACATAAAGCGCCTGTAGCTATTCACGTGATTGGTGATGCGGCAGCGGAACAAGCGCTCCGAGTACTAGAAGCGTATCCCGTTGCTGCTGGTCAACGAGACCGGTTAATTCATGGCTCTATCTTAAATAAAAACTTAATCAAGCGGATTAAGCAGTTACCACTTGTGATTGATATACAACCGGCTTTTGTTCCGTCTGATTTTCCGTGGATTATTGATGCCTTAGGTCCAGAACGCTTAAACGATACCTATCCGTGGAAAAACTTACTTGAAGCGGGGATTTATTTAGCGGCTGGTACAGATGCGCCAATTGAAGATATTGATCCATTAAAGACGATTTATGCAGCGATTGAACGAAAAGATCCAAGTGAATCATTCAGTCATCAACCTGAACAAAAACTGTCACGGTTTGAAGCGATTCAAATGTATACATTAGGAAGTGCCCAAGCCATTTCTAAAGAAGATGTGCGCGGTTTAATTAAACCAGGATATGAAGCGGATTTTTCTATTTTTGATCGTGATTTATTTACAGGAAGGTCAGAAGAACTTTTACAAGCAAAAGCTGTGCAAACGGTTGTAGCTGGTGAGATTGTTTATAATCAATTAAAGAAATAAGTGAGATGCTTGAAAAATCTAAATATTTATATCATTTAGAACCTTTGGAAATCGCGTCATAAAGGCAATGAAAGCGATATAAAACTGGAACTAATTTCTGACTTATGGTAAAGTCAAATAGCTAATAAAGCATCAGCACGATGATGAATATTTTGGCGAATAGTTTATGAATTTATTTTTTCTTTTAATCTAATGATATAATGCGCTTAAATAATCATTTAAATATGTGTTGTCAGGTAGAAAAGATAATTAAGGAGGAGAAGCAATGGTTGATAAGAAAAATAATTCGACACCAGCGGGTGAAGAACATGACCCGAGTCGTCGTAAATTTATTAAGAATACAGGTATTGCAACAGGTGGGGTAATTGGAGGTACGATTCTTGGTGCTTTGATTGGTAACCCATTTAAATCAGAAGAAAGCAGTACTACAAAAGATTCTAAAGATGATGTACATTTCTCTGAGACAAGAATGTTCTTCTCGCGTTTTGAAGACTTTAAAGTATTAAGTGAAGCAACAGAGCGTATTTATCCAGAAGATGATAATGGTCCAGGAGCAATTGGTTTAGGTGTTCCGTTCTTTATTGATAAACAACTAGCAGGTGCTTATGGGTCAAACAAGAATGACTATATGAAAGGCCCTGTACAAAAAGTGGAAGGCATAAATACATATCAAACATTAATGACACGTGGTGATGTATTTATTGAAGGCTTACGTAAAATGAATGCAGAAAGCCAAAACCGTCATGATACAAAATTTTATGATTTAGAAGCAGAACAAAAAGATGAAATTTTACAAGATTTAAGTGAAGGAAAGATTAAACTTGTCGGTGTGGAAGCAACAACATTCTTTAAATTACTTAGAGATATGACAATTGAAGGGGCTTATGCTGACCCATTATACGGCGGTAATAAGAACATGGAAGGCTGGAAAATGAAAGAACATCCTGGTATCCGTGCAAGTTATATGGATTTAATTGATTCAGAAGACTTTGAAAAGCTTGATCCAATTAGCTTAAGAGATTATCAACAATAATTAGTTAGAAAGAGTATTTTAGGAGGATATTTATGGCTAAAAAATTAGATAAAGTAGACGTTGTCGTTGTTGGAACAGGTTGGGCAAGTGGTATTCCAGCAGCTGAATTAACAAAAGCAGGTTATAAAGTAGTCGCGCTTGAGCGTGGTAAAGATAGAGAAGTTACAGATTATATTGGTGCAAAAGATGCCTTACGTTATGATAAACGTCATGAAATGATGGAAGACCATACCATACAAACTATTACAGCAAGAAATTCAGATAAAGAAGAAGCATTCCCACTTCGAACACAAGAAGAAAATTTTGAAGGAAATAACGTTGGGGGGAGTAGTTCACACTGGTCAGGTGTAACTCATCGTCCGACAGAGTTTGACTTTGAAGCACGTTCAAAAACAATTGAAAAGCACGGCGAAGGAAAAATTACTAAAGATATGAACTTGCAAGATTGGGGAATTACCTATGACGAAATGGAAAAATATTATGACCAATTTGAAAAAATGGCAGGAACTTCAGGTGAAGAAGATCCAGTAGGTGTAAAACGTAGTTCGCCTTATCCAACACCACCAATGAAAGAAACACCGCCAATTACGCTATTTAAAAAAGCGGCAAAAAACCTTGGTTATCATCCCTTCCAAATTCCATCTGCCAACCTTTCAGAAAGATATGAAAATCCAGACGGTGAGGTCATTAACCAATGTCAATACTGTTCGTTCTGTATGATGTATGGATGTGACTTTGGTGCTAAATCAGATCCTGTTGTAACAGTTATTCCAACAGCACAAAAAACAGGCAACTTTGATCTTAGAACTGAATCATATGCACGTCGTGTTATCCATGAAAATGGTAAAGCAACAGGCGTTTTATATGTTGATACGCGAACAGGTCAAGAATATATCCAACCAGCAGACATCGTTGTTTTAGGTGCTTATACACTTTCAAATACGAAGTTAATGCTTCTATCTGAAATTGGTAAACCATATGATCCTAAAACAAGAACAGGTGTGATTGGAAAGAACGCTGCAGGATTTGAATTAAGCACACCAGGTGGAAGTGCAAGAGGATTCTTTGAAGATAAGAAGTTCAACCTAGCAATGGGTGCAGGTGCCTTAGGTGGTACATTTAGTGATTTAGACAGTGATAATTTAGATACAACTGACTTGGACTTTATCGGTGGTGGAATTGTTGAATTAAGACTAAGAGGGGAAGACCCAATTGGTTATAACAACGTACCAAGCGATGTACCGAGCTGGGGTAAAGAATTTAAAGAAAAGTCACTTCATTATTCAAACAGAAACTTAGGTGTTGGTTTCAGTCCATCAACTTATGGTTGGAGAACGAATTATATGGACCTTGACCCAACATATAAAGATAGCTTTAATGACCCACTCCTTCGTGTGACTTATGATATTACGGAACAAGATAAGAAAACAACAGAATTTGGGATTAAGAAAATGAAAGAATTGATGGAAGAAATGGGTGCAGATATCGTTGAAACAAGTAGTATAGCTGAAACGTGGGGCCATAAGCATGGTTACGGTGAAGCAGCTGGTGGCGTTATTATGGGAGAAGACCCTGAAACTTCAGCAGTGAACAACTACTGTCAATCATGGGAAGTAGATAACTTATTCGTTATTGGTGCATCTGCCCTGCCACATAAGATCCCTCAGCAAACAGCTACAATCGGTGCATTTGCTTACCGTGCTGCTGAAGGCATGAAGGAAATTTTAGAAAATGGTGCAAAACTACTTGTTGATGCAAAGTAATAAAATAAAGCTTAATCGATCACTTAGCGATAATTTCTCTTCTTTTAAGGCTTTATTATCATAAATGATAAGGAATGATGCCAATGAAGAAACAGACACATCGATTACTTATAAGTGGCTTGTTATTATTAGTGATTTTACTAAGTGCATGTGGTAGTAAGATTGAGTCAAATATGTCAGAGGAAATGGTCGACTTTTCATTTATTAATCAAGATGAAGAACCAATAGCTTTATCAGATTTAAAAGGTGAGTGGTGGATTAGTTACTTTTCTTATACAAAATGCCGGACTGTTTGTCCCCGAACAACAGCCAATATGGTCAATGTTCAAAATGAGTTAAAAGAAGCGGGGCTAACACCACAAATCATCTCCTTTAATGCAGATCCTGATGACGATCGTCCAGAAGATTTGCGTCTTTATGCAGAAGAAAATGATGTTGATTTAGCTTCATGGGATTTCTTAACAGGTTATGATTTTGAAACAATCCAAAGCTTATCTGAAAAGTCATTTAATGCTGTTCTTGAAAGTGGAGCAGCAGATCAAATGGCCCACAGCTATATGTTTTATTTAATTAACCCACAAGGTGAAGTTGTCAAAAAGTATGATGGCATGAGTAAAAATGAACTAGATGTTTTAATTGAAGATGTAAAAACAGTCTTATAACATTGGAGGTGGACACCTTGGGTATTGGTAACATTGGTATACCAAGTTTAATTTTAATCTTAGTTGTTGCTTTACTTATTTTTGGACCGAGTAAATTACCAGAAATCGGGAAAGCTTTTGGTCAAACGCTAAAAGAATTTAAACAATCAACAAGTGACTTAATGTCAGATGATGATGATAAAAAAGATTCAAAATAACCAAAAAAAGCGCAGTCTCATTTAGGCTTTTGCTCCTATAAGAGTCTCCGCATTATTCAATCGTTAAATAGAAAAATACTACACTTAACAGTAAATAATCTGTTTTAAGTGTAGTATTTTTTTAATATAATTCGTTTTTAAGGGAAAAGTACCGGTTGTAAAAAGTAAACAAATAAAACAATGACGATAACACTGACGATATTCATCCACACACCCGCTTTTGCCATCGTTTCAATGTCCAAATGATCTGAACTAAACACAGCAGCATTCGGTGGTGTTGAGATTGGGAGCATAAAGGCACATGATGCCGCAAGTGCAACTGCAGCCATTAAGCCGTATGGTTCAATGCCAATCCCAGCAGCAAGTCCAATTGAAATAGGAATTAACATATTTGACGTTGCTGTATTAGACATTAATTCTGTCATCATTAAAACAGATGCCGTTAAGATCGTAATAATGATAAAGTATGGGAATATTTCAAGTCCGCTTAGAATCTCACCAAACCATTCTGTTAATTTTGAGTCATCAAAAGCAGCGGCGATTGACATCCCACCCCCAAAGAGGACTAAAAGCCCCCAAGGTAATTCTTTCATGTCTTCCCATTCGAGTAATTTACCTTTTTCTTTTGTACTTGGAATGACAAAGAGTGACACACCACCGAGCATTCCAATAATCGTATCGGTTAAATGATTAGAAATAACTTCTGGTAAAAAGCCACTACTAATCCATAATAAACCGGTAATAAAGAAGACAACAGCAACAAGTTTTTCATTTTTATTCATTGAACCTAACTTTTCAAGCTCGTCTTTGGCAAAGTTTGACGAGATTTCTTTATTTTCATCAAATTTGAATTTCATTGATGTAATATAGAAAAATAAAAAGGCCAGTAAAATAATTGTAATTGGAAAACCAAACACAAACCAATCAGCAAATGAAATATCTGCATCAAGCGTACTGTTTGCGATCCCGACTAAGACAGCGTTAGGTACAGAACCAATAATTGTTGCTAGTCCACCAATAGAGGCAGAGTATGCAACGGTTAATAATAATCCTTTACCAAACGCATCTAATGAATCACCTGACATAACGCCACGTTCTTCGACTTGTGAAATTAACGCAAGTGCAATTGGAAGCATCATTAAAGCAGTCGCAGCGTTAGAAATCCACATGGATAAAAATGCTGTAGCAATTAAGACACCTAAAATAATTTTCTTTCCACTCGTTCCGATGAAAGAAATTATCGTCAATGCGATTCTACGGTGTAAATCCCATTTCTCAACAGCTAAAGCAATCATAAATCCACCCATATACATGAAGACGATTGGATTACCGTAAGCCATGGAAGCTGTATTTTGATCGGTTCCACCTGTCATCGGTAGTAAGAAAAGAGGAATTAATGATGTTGCATAAATTGGAATTGCTTCTGATACCCACCACGTAGCTGTCCAGGCAGTGACTGCAAGTACAGCCCTGGGCGCATGGGCGAGTCCTGTTAAATCAGGAATAAATAAAATGATTGAAAATAATAAAGGTCCCAGTACAAGCCCAATCCGCGACCTTGATAACCAACGATTTGTCTTTTTACTCATCGATATCCTCCTTTCAACTCATTTAAAAGTAGTTATTTTCCCATTCCCTAAATTTTCTATCGTCAAACAATCATTTGCTTTAAAGCATATTAAAATATAATATGACAATTAACTAATGATATATTAATAAACGTTTATAAAAGCGTTTAGGAGGTGTTCGAGTGACAATATTTATTTTTCTTACCTTATTTTTCTTAGGTGTTTTAGTCGGATTTATTAATTTAGTTTCAGCGGGTGGGTCATTAATCGCATTACCAACCTTAATCTTCTTGGGATTACCACCGACTGTTGCGAATGGAACAAACCGAATTGGTATCTTAATCCAAAACTTTTTAGGGATGTATCAATTTCATAAAAAAGGTTTAATTAATTGGAAATTAAACTTGATACTCGCCATCCCGGCAGTAATCGGTTCGATTTTCGGCGCAAAATATGCCATCGAACTTTCAGATGACGCGTTCAATAATATTTTAGCGATTGTAATGATCGTTTTACTCGTTTTAATCTTTTTAAAACCGCAACGTTATTTAAAACTCGATGAAAATTCTTGGCTAGTGAAGCATAAATTACCTGTGTTAATTGTTATTTTTATCTTTATTGGTTTTTATGGTGGATTTATTCAAGCAGGTGTAGGCTTTTTAATTATTATCTTTTTAACATTATTAGATAAAGAGATGTTGTTAGTTGAGATGCACAGTGTGAAGACAGTTGTTGTGACCATTTATTTATTAGTCTCAACTTTTGTGTTTATTTATAACGGACAAATTAACTGGTCATATGCTATTGTGCTTGCTTTAGGTAGTGGCGTAGGTGGTTGGATTGGTGGGCGCTTTGCTGTTCAAGTATCTGAAAAGCTACTTAAAACAGTATTAGCAGTCATTGTGATCGTGCTAACGCTCTACTTATTATTTGTAAAATAAACAATAAAAAATTTCACTTGTCATAAATAGTGTTCCTTTATAAAATGATTAAAAAGAAAAGGGGGAAAGCAAGTGCTTGATTTAGTTAAAGAAAATTATAAAGTGTTAGTGTTAGTAATTTTCTTTTGGATGATTATATCATTAATTGTCTTACCTAGTTTGAGACGATTAAAACATCTGATAATACTCAAGTTTTACAAAAATCCTTATGTAAAAAATGTCTTTTACCTGTTAAGGTATATCGCTCTATTTTTAATCGTTCTAGTTTTAATAGATATCCAAATCGAATTTAAAATAATACAAATAAGTAATGAGATTAACGCAACAACGCTAGTTATTTCTTTATTAACGATTTATGGTATTTTATATACATTTATTCAATTTGCACTCGGTTATTCTAATCAAAAGCAAAATGATAAGTATTGGGGCGAAAGTGTCATTGAAGTGCTTCTTAATCGAGGAATGGAGTTCACTTTTTTTCATTCTAAATATTTTAAAGCGATTTTACTGTATAGTGTAATTTATCCATTAATAAATTGGGAAAAAATTTCGTTTCTGCAGCCTTTTCAAATTTACCTACTTAGTTTCTGGGAAATAGTTATTGTGTTTATTTATCTCTTATATGTATTTTTGTTTACAAAAAGTTTGTTTATTATGAGACGTCTCTTTTTATTAGAAAAAAGAATAGCTGATGATATAAAAATATTTATAAAAATGAAAAAAGAAGAAAAATATCATGAATTATTTAATTACTCGATTCGAAATCAGAACTATCTGTTTATCGATGTGCTATATAAAGAAGCAATGTCGCTTGAGAACACTGAAAGAAAAGAACTGTTTAAAAATATTTTAATTGATCTATTATACACATATAAATTTAAACAAGATAAGATGATTCGTAAACAAAAAACACAAAATAAATTGTATTTTATGAAACGAATGTTTAGTTATATGTTTCAACATGAAAAATTAACAGAGATAGGTTTATCATTTGATGAATTACTGATTATCTATCGCATCTCAGAAAAAATTATCTATAATGAGTTAAAGCTGTTAACTGGTGATAATGAAGAAAAATTTGTTGAAGAGCTTGTTAGCTTATACGGCAGAAGAAACAGTTTTAGTTTTGAATATGATTTAGATAATCTACCACTCATTATTTGGGATGCAATAAAATCAAATGAAGATATTGTTAAATTACATTTTGAAGTCGAAAATAGAGACCTAGAAAAGTATGTTTATCAAAAATCAAATCAATCATCAGACCCTTCATTCGATAAATTATTTGCTAATAAAAAGCATTATATAAATAAACTATTAAACGAGTCTAGACAGTTTCTTGAAGCATTTGAAAATGAACCAAGTACTTTTATATTTAAAAATAATGATGAAAAATATATAAATGATATTATTTATGATTATCTTCTCGATTTAGAATTTACAGAAGAAAATAAACGATATATAAAAATATTAATCGAAAATTTAAATGTCGCTTACAAAATCTCATTTATTCTCCATGTTATGTTATACACAGGAGAAGATGTTCTCAAAAATAGAAAAAAAGATGTTTTATTCCTTAAACAAATCATAAAAAACACTTATATTGAAGACATAACGAACGCCGAATTAAAAATGTTTGTGATTGATAAAATGTCTAAAAGTGATGTTAACGATAGAATTGGTTCAGAATTAATAGAAACTATTTTTATTAATTTAAAAGGGCAATCTACAAATAAAGACTTCATCCAATCAAGTATTGATCAACCTTATTTATCGTATGCAACTATGGTTAAAATTAAATTTATATTTAATGAAGAACATTCTATTCATATAGATTTTTCTGGTATAGAAACACATCATATTAAACAAAATAAAGGACAAGTCGATTGGAAAATTACTTTCATACAAGAGATGTTAACCACACCGGATTTATTAAAAGAAAGTTTTTTTGAAAATCATTTTATAGAAATTTCAGATGAAATTCTTAAAGAAAATACAATGCAAGTAGTGAATGAAAATGATTTTAGATTTTTTTATGTAAATTATTGGTTTAACTTGTCAGAAAAAAAATTTAACAACATGAGGTCAAAAAAACCCGGAGTTGGTAATGGCATTTTGGAATTCTTAGTCTTGAAAGTTGACGAGCCTGACTACGATTATTTATTAACTAACAAAAAACTGGCTATTTTTTTCAAAGAAAAAATCAGACCAATTATTTATCAATCAAATAAAAATATAGAACAATATGTACATTGCTTAGCAGATCAGGCAAATGAATTAAGTAAGACCCCATCTATTTCTAAACTAAAAATAGAAATAATCATCCACAAATTAACCAAGTTAATCTACGAATAAAAAAACACTAGGCTCATAAGCCTAGTGTCTTTTATTTTTATATTATTTATTTAATAAATTTAACGCTTCACGGTTAAATGCTGGTAGATCATCAGGTGTTCTGCTTGTAACAAGGTTACCATCAACAACAACTTCTGCCTCTTTTACTGTTGCGCCAGCATTTTCTAA
>Ga0079226_10003532_pt1 | contig 11965 bp, 10 predicted proteins | sample Poulit2014_FD_76345 | JGI IMG/M metagenome (GOLD analysis project Ga0079226, IMG submission 76345) | Agricultural soil microbial communities from Georgia to study Nitrogen management - Poultry litter 2014 | ecosystem: Environmental > Terrestrial > Soil > Agricultural land | place: USA: Georgia... | reverse complement strand
TTATTTTTCGAATGCTCGTATAAAAATTCAGGATAGGACATGATTTTCAAACCGAATTCTTGAGCTTTTAGCAATTCAGGATTATCGGCCTTAGCATGCATTCCTAAAATCACAATGTCAATATCTTTGTTAATTTTGCTTGCGTCCCAGCCTATTTGCTCAGGTAATAAACCTACTTTTTTTAATCTTGAGCGGGAGGGTTCGAAAATTACATCATCACTCCCACTGACTTTATATCCACTTTGATGTAATGCTAAAGCTAAATTATGCATTGCACTTCCCCCAATAGCTATAAAATGTACTCGCATAAATTAAAGTATTTACAATTTAGTTTCAAAGATAAATTAAATATTAGGTGCTGACGAAAAGTTTTAAAGAAAGGTTTTAATTAGATATAGAATTATCCTTCTTTTGTTTAAAAATTAAAGAAGCAATAACAGACAGCCCCAGTAATGTCCCTATAATTGTCAAAGAAACACTTGATTCAACATGATAAAAAGGACTTATAATCATTTTCACGCCTATAAACCCTAATACCAACGCCAATCCATAGTGAAGCAAGTGAAAGAGGTGAATAAAGTTTGCAAGAATAAAATATAAAGATCGTAGTCCTAAAATCGCAAAGATATTGGAGGAATACAATATAAAAGGAGAGTCAGTAATTGCGAAAATAGCGGGTATAGAATCAATTGCAAAAATTAAATCAGTAAACTCTATGATTCCTACGACCAATAACAATTGTGTTCCATAACGAACTCCGTTTCTTACTGTAAAAAACTTTCCCTCATCATATTCTGGATAGATTCTAAATAACTTATGCATAATTCTAGCTCCCATTCCCTCCGAAACAGCTTCTGCATCTTGCTCTGGCGTATCAGATGCAAATGCAGATTTCCATGCTGCTACCAAAAGACCTATTCCAAAAATCGTCATCACCACATTAATTTTTACAGGGTTAGTGAACAAACCGTTCAAAGTAGTGGCGGGTAAATAGGTTAATTGGATTAATTTCACACCAGCAAAAATAAAAATAGCACGCATAATTATTGCGCCAATTATTCCCCAAAACAACACTTTGTGCTGGTAGATCTTTGGAACCTTAAAAGCTTGAAATACAAGTATAAATACAAACAAATTATCTACTGATAAAGCTTTCTCAATCCAATAAGCAGATTGAAAATCAGCAAATTCATCAAATCCATAAAAATACCATACACCACCACTAAATAACATAGCTAAACCGATCCATGTGATCGACCAAAATATAGCCTCTTTATTACTTACTTCATGAGGGTTTTTATTGAATACTCCTAAATCTAAAATAAGCATCCCTATAATAATTACAACAAAAACAACTATAGTTAAAGGATGTTGAAAGTAATCAGGATGAGTGGTAGTTAATGCTAACATGAGTAAATAGTGTTTTAAAAATTACGTCTATCGTTTTTGGGGTGGAAAGTTCCGTAATAACTTAGAAATATTACGTGAATATTGCGCATCTCTACTAGCTACACTCCCTCCTTCTTTTATCTCGGCAGTCATTTCGGCTTGCCAAATAAGTTTATCTTTCTGCCTATCAACAATATCAAAAGTAATATGTTGATTTTTTTTATTATTTTGGATTGGTATTCTACTATTGATTCCAACTCCAATATTTCTCCCTATACGCCGTCCTACACTAACACCAACAGAAGTATAAGATGGCTTTTTACTTTCTTTTGTATAAAAGTTTATAAATACATCTGGATTATTACTTTTTATAAAACCTTTCTCTCGCATTGTATGGTCTATAGCACGACGCATTCTTCTATTATTGAGTTCATTTAACCCAGACTGTATATTGTTATAAAAATTATAAGTTTTATAAGTCGAAAAATTAGTTTGACTATCGTAATCTATATTTATAGGTTTACATGAAGCTATCATTAACAAACCAAAAAGAATAAAACTATTTCGCCACATAATCCATTTTTTTATTGCAATCATCTACTTACTCTGTGGGTGAACTAAATCTTCCGCAATTTCTTTCCAGAGTCTGTCTTTTAATTCCACTAAACCTTGTTCTGTTGCAGACGAAAAAAAGTGCAATCCGATATTGGGGTGGGCTTGTTGAAACTTTTCAATAATTTCTTTCTTTAAATCAACATCCAGCAAATCGGATTTTGAAATGGCTATAATTCTAGACTTATCCAATAACTCAGGATTATACCGTTCTAATTCTTCTAATAAAGTTTCATATTGTTGCACCATTTCCATTGCATCAGCTGGAATCAAAAACAATAAAGTAGAATTTCTTTCAATATGCCGTAAGAAATAGTGCCCCAAGCCTTTTCCTTCCGCTGCACCTTCGATAATGCCTGGGATATCAGCCATAACAAATGTTTGATAGTCTCTATATTTGACTATACCTAAACTTGGTTTTAAGGTTGTAAATTCATAATCTGCTATTTTAGGTTTCGCTGCAGTAAGGGTAGCCAACAAAGTAGATTTTCCCGCATTAGGAAAACCTACTAAACCTACATCGGCAAGTATTTTCATTTCTAGAGTCAACTGCTTTTCCTCGCCTGGCAATCCTGGCTGGGCATATCTTGGGGTTTGTCGTACAGAAGATTTAAAATGATAATTTCCAAGCCCCCCTTTTCCTCCTCGAGCTACAACCTTCTCTTCGCCATTTTCAGTGAGTTCGAATAATATTTCATTCGATATTGTATCACGTACAACAGTACCCAATGGAACTTCAATATAAATATCTTTTCCATCTGCTCCCGTACTGCGTTGTTTTCCACCATTTCCACCATGCTCTGCTCTAAAATGTTGTTGAAACTTTAAATGAAAGAGCGTCCATAAGTTCTCATTAGCACGAATAATTATATGACCACCACGTCCGCCATCCCCGCCATCAGGCCCCCCTTTTGGGACGTGCTTCTCTCTTCTTAAACGGGCACTTCCACCCCCACCTTTTCCAGAGGCAATATGTACTTTCACATAATCAACAAAATTCCCTTCCGTCATAATTTTTCAATTTAAAAGGACAAAATTAAACAATAGAAGGTTCTCATCTACAATGCTAACTATATTTTAGCATTAGCTGAATAAAATAATCGTAAACCCTTTTTATAAAGAGTTTACTAATGTATTTAATCGATTTGAGATTTCTTCTATTGTCCCCACTCCATTAATACCGTAATACTTATTACGTTGCCTATAATAATCTTTCAAGATATCTGTTTTACGGTAGTACTCATCGATTCTCTCTCTGATAATAGTTTCATTTGCATCATCTTTTCTACCACTGGACTTCCCTCTTTCAAGTAATCGCTCTATTAGTATTTCATTTTCTACCTCAAGTGCAACCATAGCATCTATTTGACTTCCGATCTCTTTCATAAAATCTGCCAAAGCATCTGCTTGTACTTCAGTACGAGGAAAACCATCAAAAATAAATCCTTTTGCATCTTTATTTTTTCGAACCTCTTCCTTTAACATATTAATAGTCACTTCATCAGGTACTAAATGTCCTTTCTCGATATAAGATTTAGCAAGATTACCTAAATCAGTTTCCCCTTTAATATTCTTTCTAAATACGTCTCCAGTAGAAATATGAATTAGATTTTGTTTCACTTTCAGAATTTCAGCTTGTGTTCCTTTTCCAGCACCTGGAGGACCGAATAGTACGATATTTTTCATGTAGTCAAACTTGTTTTTTGTAGATTGATATAGAACATCTACTTTTGTTACAATATACAAATATACATATTACAAATTTGCTAGACCTTATTCTACTATGACAAACTATTTTTCGTCCCAATTTAAATTAGCTGTTCTAGGCGGAGGACAACTGGGTAAAATGCTACTTTATGAAACACGTAAATGGGACATTTACACTCAAGTATTAGACCCAAGTCCAGAAGCTCCATGCCGCATAGCCTGCAATGAGTTTGTGCAAGGAGATTTAATGGATTACGATACGGTTTATCAATTTGCCAAAGATGCTGATGTCGTTACCATAGAAATTGAAAATGTAAATACAGAAGCGCTAGAAGCCTTAGAAAAAGAAGGTAAAAAAGTATATCCTAGTCCAAGAACCTTGCGGAATATTCAAGACAAAGGAGTTCAGAAACAGTTCTATAAAAAACACACTCTTCCAACATCTGATTTTCAAGTTTTTGAAAACAAAACAGAAGCTATCGAAGCTGTGAAGAATGGAAGTGTCGAATTGCCTACCGTTTGGAAAAGCAGAACGGGTGGCTATGACGGACGAGGAGTACAAGTAATCCGTACAGTAGAAGACTTTGAACAATTATCGGATGCACCTTGTTTACTGGAAGACTTAATTCCTTTTGAAACCGAGCTTGCAGTTACAGTAGCAAGAAATGCCAATGGAGAAACCAAAGTATATCCAGTTGTGGAAATGGAATTTCATCCAGTAGCCAATCAAGTAGAATATGTAATATGTCCCGCAAGAATTGACAAAATGCTGGCAAAAAAAGCACAGGAAGTAGCCGAAAGAACCTCTCATGCACTAGAGCATGTTGGCCTACTTGCCGTTGAGCTCTTCGTTACCAAAAATGGTAAAATACTTATAAACGAAGTGGCTCCGAGACCACATAATAGCGGTCATTACTCCATAGAAGGAAGCTACACAAATCAATTTGAACAACACTTAAGAGCTATTCTAAATTTACCTTTAGGAGCAACAGAGAGCATTATTCCTGCCATTATGGTAAATTTATCCGGAGCGGAAGGATATACGGGTCCAGTACTCTATGAAAACATCGAAAAGATACTTGCCATTCCAGGAGTTACACCACACATATATGGTAAAAAAGAAACCCGACCTTTTCGAAAAATGGGACACATTACCATAGTGAATAAAGACATAAGCCAAGCTCGTGAAATTGCTGAGACAGTAAATAAAACAATTCGCGTTCTAAGCAAATAAATTAACTATATACACCACTACAGATGAAAATAGGAATTATAATGGGTAGCACTAGTGACCTACCAATAATGCAAGAAGCTAAAGAAATTATAGAGAAATTTGGGATTGAATACGAGATAGACATTGTTTCAGCACACCGCACCCCAGACAAACTATATGAATATGCTATGAATGCACATAAACGAGGCATAAACGTAATCATTGCTGGAGCTGGAGGAGCCGCACATTTACCAGGAATGGTAGCCTCTTTATCACCATTACCAGTTATTGGGGTTCCGATAAAATCAAGAAACTCAATAGAGGGTTGGGATTCGGTACTTTCTATTTTACAAATGCCTGGTGGCGTACCAGTAGCTACAGTAGCATTGGACGGCGCAAAGAATGCTGGAATCTTAGCAGCGCAAATTCTAGCCGCTAGCAATTCTGATTTGTTAAATAAAATTATTGCCTATAAAGCCGAATTAAAAGAAAAGGTAATTGCTGGCGCAAAATCTTTATAAAATTTTATGATGAATAATCCTTTATTACAAACTTTTGAATGGGCACCTTTTTCTATAATAAAAGAAGAACATTATTCTCCAGCTATAAAAGAGTTAATAAAACAAGCTAAACGAGAGATACAAGCTATTGCTAAAAATCCAGAAGCGCCTAACTTCGAAAACACTATAGAAGCTATGGAATACTCTGGCGAGCAACTAGGGCGTGTTACGAGTATATTTTTCAACCTCAACAATGCCGAAACCAACGAGATAATTCAAGAAATAGCACAAGAGATTTCTCCCTTATTATCAGAGTTCCAAAATGATATTTTACTAAATCACGACTTATATGACCGAGTCAAAACAATCTATGATAAACGCGAAGAACTTAATCTTACTCCTGAACAAGACAGACTTCTGGAGAAAAATTATCTTTCTTTTTCTAGAAACGGAGCAGGTTTAAATGAAGAAGATAAAAAAACTTTACGCCAGATAGACACAAAGTTGTCTAAACTAAGTTTAGATTTCGGACAAAATGTACTGGCAGATAGCAATGCTTACCAACTTCATTTGACTGAAGAAAAAGATTTGGAAGGTCTCCCTGAAAGTGCCAAAGAAGTGGCTGCAGAATTAGCACAAGAAAAAAAAATGGAAGGTTGGCTCATTACCTTAGATTTACCAAGTTATATTCCTTTCATGACGTATGCGGACAATCGGAAACTACGTGAAAAACTCGCAAAAGCTTATGGAGCCATAGGGTTTCAAGACAACGAATTCAATAATGAGAAAATCGTTTTAGAAATCGTTAACCTACGACACAAAAGAGCAAGACTTCTAGGATATAGAACCCATGCCGACTTCGTACTAGAACAACGTATGGCGAAATCTCCAAAAGGAGTAATCGACTTTCTAGAAAACCTAAAAACAAAAACTAAGCCTAGTGCTATAAAACAACACGAAGAGCTAGCTGCTTTCGCTAAAGAGTTGGATGGAATAACCATACTACAAAAGTGGGATAGTGCGTATTATAGTGAAAAGCTTAAACAAAAACTCTTTGCAATAGACGATGAGCTATTACGTCCTTACTTCCAATTAAACAGAGTTTTAGAAGGCGTGTTCATTATTTCCAACAAACTATTTGGGCTTTCCTTCCAGAAAAAAAATGATGTTGATACCTATCATTCAGATGTAGAAGTATATCGAGTAACTGATGCAAACGGAAAAGAAATGGGCTTGCTATACACCGACTTCCATCCACGTCCTGGGAAACGAAATGGTGCTTGGAAAACTTCCTATCGAGCTCAGGAGAAAAGGAGTGAAAAAGACATTAGACCTCATATTTCTATCGTCTGTAATTTTAGTCGCCCTAGCAAAGACAAACCTGCTCTATTAACTTTTAGTGAAGTAACAACTTTATTCCACGAATTTGGACATGCCCTTCACGGACTCTTAGCCAACACTACGTATCCTAGCCTATCTGGAACAAACGTATATTGGGATTTCGTTGAACTTCCTAGTCAGCTTTTAGAAAACTGGTGTTACGAGAAAGAAGCTCTTTCATTATTTGCAGAACATTATGAAACCAATGAGCCTATTCCGATGGAATATGTAGAGCGAATTCAAGACTTGTTAAAATTCCAAGAAGGACTTCAAACCCTTCGACAACTTAGTTTTGGTATATTGGATATGACTTGGCACAATAACGATCCTAGCACATTTAAAAATGTAAAAGAAGTAGAAACCGAAGCTTTTGCTTCCACCCGATTATACCCCGATGTAAAGGAGAATTGTATGAGCACCTCTTTTTCACATATATTCCTAGGTGGATATAGCGCAGGATACTACAGCTACAAATGGGCAGAAGTACTAGATGCCGATGCATTTGCTTATTTTAAGGAGAAAGGGATTTTCAATAAAGAAATCGCTGATAAACTCTATAATCATGTACTTTCCAAAGGAGGCACAAAAGATCCAATGGAATTGTATAAAGCATTCCGAGGACAAGAACCAAATCCAGAAGCTTTGTTGAAAAGAGCAGGAATTATGGAGTAAAATATTCAACTACAAATCCCAAAAAAAGTTAATATAATTACAAAATAAATACTCTCTAACAGGAGCTAGTTTATTATAAACTAGCTCCTGTTTTTAATTAAAACCTAGTCTTTGAACAACTGTGGGGAAAATCACTCTAACCACTGTTTTTTTAAAAATTAAAAATATTATCAATATATACAACTCCAAATCGGAAAATATTGTTTTATTTATATAATAAAAACTAACTTCTATCCAGCCATGAAAAAATAATTTTACTCAGTTTAATCTGCTTAGGCAGTATAAATATTGATTTTAGCCAATACACTCAAATCCCTGATCAAGGATTTGAGCAGGCTTTAATAAATTTAGGAATCGATAGTGAAGGTATTCTTGATGGTCAAATATTGACAAGCGATATTGAAAATGTAGAAGTATTAGACCTTAGCATTCTTAAATTCCCATACTTTAATAATTTGATTGGTTTAGAAGACTTTACTTCTTTAAAAATCTAAATCTAAATATGGTCGAAACAGAAGCTCACTCTCCTGACTTGACGGTACTGCCTACTTTAGAACATCTATCTATTAACGATGGAGATGATGCTACATTTTCAAATATCAATGATATTATATTAACAAACAACCCAAATCTAAAAAGCATAACCACCGAAGGAAATTGGACGCTTCAAAGGTTAGACCTAAGAGGTAGTGATTTACACATATTGATTCTTTATTAATATCAAAAAGAATTAGCCTAGGACCTTTTAATAATGGAAATAATTTAACTTTAGGATATGAGCCTGCACCCTCTACATTATGTGTTGAGGTAACGGATCCTGAAGCATTGAAAAACAAAGAAGGAAACTATGCTAACTGGATTTTGGATTGTGATTGTTATCTCACTACTGATTGCACCCTTGGCACTTCTGATTACAAACTTACAGACTTCAAAGTATATCCTAACCCTGCTCAAAATTTATTCTATATAGATACACCTATAGAATTAAAAGCAGTAGAAATGTATGATTTACAGGGCAGGAAAGTGAAAAAATTTTCGAAAGTACAAGAACACTACTCTATATCAGAACTAGTCTCAGGGTTATATTTTTTAAAAATACAGATAGAAAGTGGAGAAAACTTTACAAAGAAATTAATAGTGGAATAGAAGAATCAACTGGAGCTAAAAACAGTTCTATTTGCCAACGCCATTTATAAATATCTGTTATTTCACAAGTAATAAGTTTTTTATCATTAGTGTTGAAATCAATTTCCCATTATATTCTTTATTATAAAACTTGATAAAATTGATTTTTATGATATAATTAAGACTCATTTTTCCTACTCAACATCTTATTTTACTAGGCTAATCTTACTCTCTCTAGCCATTACAAAAGAAAATAAATTTCTTGATCTAGGGAGATTTTAAAATCAACTAAGAACTAGTTAGAGGTAAACAAGAAATAGGAAGAGACAAACAAGAACCTATTTAAATCAAATAATCTCTTAAAACAGTCACTATTTAATAAAGTAGATGAATTACGGAGTTACTTACTGTTGCCGATATATCAGTTAAATAACAGCCTATTCTTAGTATTCCAAAAGACTTGTTTTACTGAAAAAAATTCCAAACCAATCCAAAGCGTAACATAGCATCTCTATATGGATGATTAGGAGCAGAGAAGTGTTTATTTTTCTTATTGAATAATGAATTAACATGTTCATACATCACATAAATTCTTGTTTGTCGAACTTTAGCATTTAGGAAAAGATCTACCATCGGGAAAGCACCATATTTTGCTTCACGTTGTATATAAAAATCTCCAAGTATAGGATCGTAAGCATTCATATAATATTTAGAAAAATACTTCGCACTTATTCCAGTTTGCACAAACATCGCTCGACTGAACCAATGATCTTGATAGAACACTGAACCCCTTGTCAAAATATCTGGTACTGACAAATAACCACTCCCACTAGTCACTTCTTGGTACACTAAATTTGCTTCTACTCCAAACTTCCCAAAGTTTAACTCCTTTTGTGCTTTTAATTTTATATAATCCACTCTTTGATCAGCTTGATGAGGAGTAGGTGTTTGCTCAGCCTCACCTATCGTAAAGTATGAATAATGATCCATACCAGTATAGGTGATGTTTAAATTTAACCATCGGTTCGAGAGGATAGCAAGGTCAGCAATTTGTTTCCGTTCATTCTTAAGGTTGGGTTGCCAATTATAGTTAACATAATCACTTTGATAAAGTAAAAAGCCATAATCTGGGCTTCCACTATGTACACTAGCTCTTGCTTGCATGTGTAGATCCTCCATAATCGGCACCTCCAAAGTAGCATAGGCATAACTCCCTTCAAAATCTCCTCCGATTTGCCCGCTTACACCTACTCTTAACTTTGAATTTTTATATTGATTCGCATAATGTCCCCCTACTTCTATTGCATCCCCTTTCAACCGATTGGTGATATTCCCTCTGTCTAAAAAAAGAATAGAGTTATATCCATAGTTATAATTCGTATATTGAATATAACCATGAATATCCCCTAAATAATTACGTCCCAAATCAATATATGCTTTAGCTTGATTTTCTACTAGAGTAGTTGTTTTATCCAAATTTGAATCTCGATAAGAGGCTCCAAATCCGCTATAAGCTCTGTCTTGACGATAAGAATAAGATTTTTTTTCATTTTTCAATTCTGCTCCTAATCGAATATTTGAATTGGAAGAATTAGACGGTAAAAAATTATAACTTTGATCGATATAAATACGGTTACCATAGAGAGCATTTTCTGCATCTTCAAAATTAACATCCAATCTTCCTCGATCTCTAAATTGTGATTCGTTATCTATAAAAAGAGGCAAAGAAGATTCTTTTAATCCTCCATTTTGTTCATTAGTTAAGCCTTGTGCTGTAAAGTGTGCACGTAATTGATAGCGCTCATTTAAACTTTTATAATGTGTCGTAAATATAAAGTTACCTGTACTAGTAAGTATATGCTGATAATGTCCCAGTGATCTTACACCCTGATAAGCAACTGACATATTAAAATTCTCAGAGGTATTAATAGTAAAAAACGCATTCATTTGTTGTCCTTGATTAAAAGCAGTCTTAAAATATAAATCCGATAGAGGGGTAGGCACTTGATAATATTTTACATCTTCTACTTCTTGATAGCTATAATGTTGTCCTTGTGCTACAAACTTTGGCTGTAATCTTTTTGATTGAAAGTCATAGGCAAGTTTATTATAAGTCTGTCCCACGTTGGAAAACGGCATCAACTCTAAATTATCTTTTCTTAAGTAATTAAATTTATACATTTTTTGAATCGTAAGCGTAGTGTCCAAAAAAGTAGTATCTCGATCCATTGTAATAAACTTATACAATTCAATCGATGGTTTCTCGACCAATGGAGCTTCTTCCTCTTCTTGAGCCACAGCAGTATGTATTACTCCAAATACTAATAATAAGAAGTACAGAATTTTTTTCATGAAACAATCAAGCTTTAATTCACCTAAGTATGCAAAGGTATATTTTTAATTAGACAGTTATCCAAGTATTCTCAATTTTACAAAATTCAGCTTTTAAGATTTCACTCCCATATAAGGACTTTATAAAACAAAGCACCAAACTAAAATAAACTACTAGACATACCTAATTAGATAATAGTATATTCCAAAATTTTTATTTAAGTTGGTCAGCTAGTAAAACTCACAACATCATAACACTTCCTTATCTATGGAGATAATAGGTTACTTAGCATCAATAGTTATTGGGATTACCCTTGGCTTATTAGGTGGTGGCGGTTCTATACTTATCGTTCCTGTATTAGTCTATATATTTAAGGTGCCCCCTGTTTTAGCAACGGCCTACTCTTTGTTTATTGTGGGCACATCTAGCTTACTAGGGGCTATACCCAAGTACAAGCAAGGATGTGTCAGTCTCCGTACCACAATTGTATTTGGCATTCCTTCTATTATTTCTGTCTTTATCACTCGAAAGTATTTAATTCCAAATATTCCTGATACTATTGTAAAAATCGGGAACACCTCTCTTACAAAACCATTATTAATGATGCTAATGTTTGCTGTACTTATGTTATTTGCATCCATTTCGATGATACGTAACAACAAAAATAATGATGAAAATAAATTAGATGAAAAGCAAAGCTTTAATTATCCTTTAATTCTCATTGAAGGCATTACCGTAGGTGCTCTCACTGGTTTTGTAGGAGCAGGAGGAGGCTTTATGATAGTCCCAGCATTAGTTATTCTTAGCAAGCTCCCTATGAAAAAAGCCATTGGAACTTCTTTGCTTATCATCGCGTTGAAGTCACTAATTGGTTTTTTGGGAGATCTCACGCAAGATAACCAAGCCATAGAATGGAATTTTCTTTTATGGATTAGTTTATTAGCAATCCTAGGTATTTTTATAGGAAACAGATTATCATTGAAAATACAAGCTAAAAAGCTTAAAAAAACATTTGGATGGTTTGTTTTGATTATG
>Ga0079226_10003531_pt1 | contig 11966 bp, 5 predicted proteins | sample Poulit2014_FD_76345 | JGI IMG/M metagenome (GOLD analysis project Ga0079226, IMG submission 76345) | Agricultural soil microbial communities from Georgia to study Nitrogen management - Poultry litter 2014 | ecosystem: Environmental > Terrestrial > Soil > Agricultural land | place: USA: Georgia... | reverse complement strand
TATTCAAAGTCTTTCCTTGTTGCATTTCTACTGCTCATTAAGGTTCCTTCTCTTTTATGAAATTCCGGATGATTCAAAACTATATTACCTTTTTGCAGCCCTACTATTATATATCTTGCGCCATGAGCCATATATTTAAAAGTATTGTTAATGGCATTCTTATTTCCTGTTGCATCAAAAAGAGCTGTAGGGAAATTTGAGTTGGTATATTTTTTTATTTTATCGTATGGGTCTTCTTGTTCTGAGTTAATAATTAAATCTGCACCTGCTGTTTTTTTACAATAATCTAATCTTTGGTTATCAATGTCTAGCACGATTACTCTGGCTCCCTGTATTTTAAGAAAATGGATGATACTTAGACCAATAGGTCCCGCACCAACGACTAAAGTAGTTTCGTTAGGCTTTATATTTGCTCTATTCACTCCATGAGCTCCAATAGATAAAGGTTCTACTAATGCTAATTCGTTGAAAGTTAATCCTTTGCCTGAAACTAGAGAATTGCTGGGTACCTGAAGATACTCGGTCATTCCCCCATCAATATGTACTCCACAAACCTTTATTTGGTCACAACAATTTGGTTTTCCAGATTTACAAGCTATACATTTTCCACAGTGGAAGTATGGGATAATTGTTACTTTTTGTCCCTCATTGAAATTACCTGATCCTGTGTGAGAGATTAGTTCGCCGGAAAGTTCATGTCCAAATATTCTTGGATATTTGAAAAAAGGTTGATTCCCTTCGAAAGCATGTAAGTCAGTGCCGCATATTCCTATACGTTTTATTTTAATGATTGCTTTTCCTTTTTCTGGTACAGGTTTTTTGATTTTTTGATATTCAAATTTCCCCGGTTCTTTACAGATTAATGCTTTCATAATTTGGTGTTGAATTTTCTTGTTTTCTGTTTTCATTTAGAGCCAAATTTTTCCATAGATTTTCTAAACTCAAAGTATTTTTTCCCCGCTTCATTAATGTCTAGTCCGGAAACCGCAGCTGCCCACGCTTGTTTTAATGCTTTTACTCCTCCATTAATTCCTAAAGGGTGACCAAAAATACCGCCTCCTGCTAAATACAAAAGATCAGTAGTTTGGGTTTGTCGGTAAGTCTCAAAGGCTTGACCTCCCCATTGTCCGGAGGATACTACAGGAAGAATGGAAGAGCAGTTTAGAAAAGAGGTTTGACAAGATTTAATAGATTGTATGACTGATTCATCAGATTCCCAAAATTTATTTTGAATACCATTTACATGAATTTGATCTACTCCCGCCAAACGCCAAAATTTTTGATAGGCAGGAAATTCAATTCCTAACGAGGGATGGCGATTAAGCATCCCCCAGCCGTTACGGTGTCCATGGATGACTAATTCTCCTCGGTCACAAACTTTTTTAACACCTGCCCAACCAATACTATTAATACTTAACATAGCACATGTATTTCCTGTAGATAGTACTTTGTCATATCGTCGTAGCATCGTATCGATGTCACCGGAAATATTAAAGGCATACATGATTCGTTTTCCTGTTTTTTGTGCATGGCTATTTATTACATCCATTACTTTATCTACTCTCTTATTGAAAGGGGAATTTTCAGTTTCAGCCATTAATTCATCATCTTTTATAAAGTCGATTCCTGCATCTGCTAATTGGCTGACCTTCTGAGCTGTATCTCCAGGGGATAGCCCGACACTGGGTTTGATAATGGTTCCAATCAAGGGTCTTTCTGCAACATTCATCTTGTCTCGTGTTCCTAGGATACCAAAATGAGATCCTCTAAATTTAGTGGAATAACAGTCGGGTAATTCAAAATCGATAAGTTTAAGACCGGTAAATTGTCTGAGCTCATATAAATTTCCCTGTAGCGTTGAAATAAGTGTAGGAATATTGTATTTAAAATTATGTACAGGCCAGGAAACAAAAACTATGGCTCGCTTAAATTTTTTATTTTGAAGGTTATCTCCGGGGATTGATGGATGATCTTTAATATCTAAGGGTTCTATTTTTTCCACTCTTGCTGCGAATCGTGCTTTTAATTCTTCAGTCTCTCCGGGTATTTTTACAAAGGTTCCGCTAGACTGTTCTCCTGCTAAAACTGCGGCGGCATCTTCGATAGAATAGGGAGTCTCAATAAGATATTTTGCGATAACTCTTTCCATATAGCTTGTAATATGTTTTTGATTTAGATGTTATATTATCTAAGTAAGGAGCCCTTTTAGTCCAGAGGTAGCTGTTTGTCCATATCCATTATCTCCATATTCCTCTGCATTTTCAATCTCGCTTAAGAAATCATAAGAAATGGGTCTATAGTAGTTAATAGATGGATCGAAAGAGGCTGCGGCTCGTGGATTTCCGTCTGGTAGTTCTGTTTCAAAAGCTTTGTGTCGTTTTAAAATAGCCCAGCGGTTAAATTCCCCACAAAGTTCCCGTGCATATTCATCTAAAACGTCTTGTTCTGTAGCCGTTCCTAATTCATGATTAGAAGCACCAGCTCTGACGGCACGGTTTCGTAACTTATTTAAATATTTAGCTGCTTTTCCGCCGTTTCCTAATTGCTGTTCTGCTTCGGCTGCAATTAAGTAAACTTCTGCCATCCGCATAATAAACATATCTCCTTGTTTAATTTGTAGATTGGATCCGTAATTAAGTCCATTATGAGACCAGTTAAACTTGTTTAAAGAAGGGAACAGCTTATATCCGCTATTATTTAACCCTTGTTTTTGTATCCAATCATTGGTTGTTTGCAAATATTTACCTTCGTTATCAAATAAATCATCAATATTTATACAGAAATACTTTCTTTTCGCACGATCTTCTTTGCTTAATCTTTCTTTAGAAAGATAAATTCCAAAACGATCCTCATCCGAATCCAGAGGGTAAGGATTGGCATAAACGTTGTTTGTTGGTTCTAGTTGACTAATGTCTCCGTTATGCACTCCTTTGGGCCAGATAAAAGCTTCATATTGATTTCCGCCATAAGTGGCAGGAGTAGCATTTACATCGACATAAGGATAGATTTTTTCTCCTACATGGGACGGATTGATTCCATATTTCGTACAAATTTCTTCTGTTAAAGTTACAATTATTTTTTCGTCATAAGGAAACCATCCTGCTTGTGCCATGGAGAAATTTCCAAATGCCGCAGTAAATGAATTCTCCCAACGTTTATCCCAACCGGCATCGAAGCAGTCTATTAAATATTTTGAGGCTGCTACTTCATTCACATTGACGCGACCATAAAAATAATTTTGCTTATTCCCGGTTAGAACAAGTTCGCTACATTCGTTTGGATCACAGAATGTGTATGCAAAAAGTTTATTTGATTTGGAGGCGTAATTCCAAGAATCACTATCCCCGCTTACCGGACCAGAAGCTATGAACAAAGCCTCTTTGTTATCTCTGTTGTTTTTATCGTACCAGACCTTCTCTACATCATCGTATAAGGCTGCGCCATAAGAGGCGGCATTGGTTATCAAATCTTCTGCTACTTCTTTGGCTCGTAACCAGTAAGATTTACCATCTTCTTTCAGATCTTCTCCTGCACCTTGGGCATAGGTTCTGGCGAGTAAACCCATTGCTGTTTTTTTAGTCACGCGTGCAACGGTATCATTAAAGGGAAGTATTCCTAAAGCCTCTTTTGCCTCTTTTAAATCTTTTATTATCTGCTCATAAATTGTACTAATTTTGGTTCTTTTGGGGGCTAAATTAGGTTTTCCTCCGGCAGATTCAAGATTTAATGTAACTGGACCATAATGAGTCGCCAATATTAAATAATAAAATGCACGCAGACATTTAGCTTCGCCCACTTTTTCTTCAATATCTTTCTTATCTCCTTCTACCTTATCTGCAACGTTAATCACCGTATTGCAAGTAGAAATAACAGAGTAAAGTTGTGTAAAGGCTTTATTGGTGGGATTAGTACTTGTTGTTAAACCTTCATAATAGTAATAGTCCTTTCCCCAGTCGCTATTATTTTGATTTTGCCAAAGGTCTGTACCTGCTTCGGACATAAATAGAAAATCTGAAGCAGAAAATAGCTGATCGTAAAGTGGCGAGTAGCATTGTACCAATAGTCCATCCCAGGTTTTGAAAGAAGTAGGAGTAGCGTCTCCTGCAGTTGGGTTATATTCATCTAATTTACAGGCGCTTAATAGGGCAAAGAATCCCAACCCTGCGGTTTTAATAAATGTTTTTCTTGTATATTTTTCTGTAGTCATTTTAAAGATTTTTAATTTCTTCTAAAAAGTTAGATTTAGTCCGATAACAATTTGTTTAGTTAACGGGAAATCTAAGCTCCCGTCTTGTTCCGGATCATAGTCCTTTAGCAGGTGACTCTTTGCCACGACAAATAAATTGGTAATTGTTCCATAGAAACGTAGTTTTTCTATCCCAATGTTTTTCATGAAGTGGTGAGGAAGCGTATAGCCAAGCGTAATGTTTTTGAGCTTGATAAATGAGCCGTTTACATAGGAAAGCCCTGAAAACCCTGTGTAACTTTGTCTCTTACGGGAAGCATTTAATCCCGGAAAGTCATTAGAAGGGTTGCTGGAAGTCCAATAATTGAAATAGGATGGGAAGTTGTCTCCTCCTGTCGGGTCATAGTCTGTAAGAAGAGAATAATTAATCATTTGCCCATATCTCATATATGCGTATATGGTTAGATCAAAGCTTTTATAATTAAATGTATTTTGGAAACCGAGCCACCAATCCGGGGAGTGATGTCCTATGATTTGTTTATCATTGTCGCTTATTGCATAAGGGTTTTGTTTGTCATAAATTACTTTATTCCCATCATCATCTACGACAGGTTTCCCTTGAGAATTGACTTTGGAATACCTGTTTTTCCCTTCTTTTATAAGATGAGGAACATCTATTTTAATATCTCCGGGTTTTTGTCCAAAAACTGCTGCAGCTTCGGCTTCATTTTTTTGCCATATTCCTAATATTTTATAATCATAATAAGATTGTAGGGAATGACCTACTAGAAGAGCATAGTCTTCGTTAATTACAGGAGAATTGGATTTTTTTGCCAATTTAGTAATCTCTCCCTTCGTCTGTGTATAGGTTATTGTCGAATTCCATTTGAAATTATTTTTTACAATATTATGGGTCGTTAATGCCAATTCCACACCGCGATTTTGGGTCTTAGCAATATTAATTCTTGTTTGATATGGCGTACTTGCATTATAGGCACCATTTACTGCCGGAATGTTTTTGGTCCAAATAACTCCGTCTGTGTGTGTAATAAAATAATCTGCTGTTAAATTAATTCGGTTATTTAAAAGACCAGCATCTATACCGATGTTGGTGTTGTGTGATTTTTCCCAGGTTAAATCGGGATTGGGAAGTAGTTGAGAGAAATTATCTTTATTCACTTTTTTACCACTTAAAGAATAATATCCAGCTTCAATGTTTGCTATAGAGGAATAGGGATCAATGCTTGCTGTCCCTGTAACTCCGTACCCTAACCGAATTTTTAAACTGGATAGCCACTTTTGGGTATTTTGCATAAAGGGTTCCTCTGATATTCTCCATCCTGCAGAAATAGCTGGAAAAGTCTCCCATTTTTTACCTTTAGCTAATTTTGAAGAGCCATCTTTGCGAACAGATGCTTGGAAAAGGTATTTATCTTTGTAAGAATAATTTAAACGACCTATTATACCGAGTCTTTTGGACATTGTATAGCTAGAATTAACAGAAGGGCTATTCCCGATAGCTATATTATGCCATAAATAAGCGTTTGAGCTAATTTGATTATTTGACATAGAGGTGTTTTCATGCTGGTTATAATTATAGGTTGTTACACCGGTAAATTTGAAATGATGAACATTGTCGATATTGAACTTATAGGTTAATATGTTCTCCCATCTGTAACTCTGTGTACGATTTTGTGTTATAGCAGCAGATACGGTGGGGGCTGTCCCAGTTGCTGATGCTCCTTCATTCCAGTAATACTGATAGGATCCTATACCAACAAAAGAATTACTCCTCGGATAAGAGAGGTGAATGCCTAAACGAGATTCTAGAGAAAGTCCCCTTATTGGATTAATTCGAATATAAGGATTGAGATATAGATCGAATCCTTTATTTTCATCTCTATAGACATCTTTGTCAGTATCTAAAAGATAATTTACAGTTTGTTCATCCCCAGCTACCGGTAGCACGTTTAAATTTCCCTCATCATCATATAGACGTCCATAAGGAGTCGCTCGAAGTGCATTTTCCATTTTAGAATAAGTATTGTTTGAGTTGGTATATGCCATTTGTCCATTTACGCCGGTCTCAAACCAGTTTGTTATTTCCTGATTAATACGGAAATTAGAACTAAAGACTTTGTAATCATCTCCTTTGTACTGTCCTTTTTCGTCATTATAGTTTAAAGAAAAGTAAACTTTTGTTTTGTTAAATCCACTTGAGAAAGAGACACTATAGTTCTGGGTTAATTTATTGCTCATAATAGCATCCACCCAATTTATAGTTTCTCCCCTTTTATAGGCTTCATAAACCTTGGGTTTTAGAACCTCTTCATCTGAAGTATAAGTGCCTGCTTCCTGCTGCGCTAATTTCTTGATTTGAAAATATTCGTTCCCCCCGTGAACTTTTGGTGTCGTTGACCAACCGTTAAACCCTATATAAGTATTAAAATTTACTTTGGTTTTCCCTTTTTCTGCATTTTTTGTAGTAATAAGGATGACTCCATTTGCACCTGCTGCTCCGTATATGGCTGTAGAGGAGGCATCTTTTAAAATATCAATACTTTTGATATCATTAGGATTGAGATTTTTATAGGAACCAGGCATTCCATCAATTAAGATTAAAGGATTTCCACTTGCACTAATTGAGCGTGTTCCTCTTAATTGCATAGCAATATCGGCACCTGCTTTTCCGGAAGATTTCGTTATTTCTAAGCCCGGAACCTTGCCTTGAAGCGCTGTCATGGGATTTGAACTTGGATTCAAAACAATATCTTTACTGTCAATGGAGGTTATTGCCCCTGTTACATTCTTTTTCTTTTGAGTTCCATATCCTACAACGACTACCTGATCTAGTCCTTTTGCAGCCGTTGATAAGTTGATGTCAAGTGTTGATTGATTATCTATTTTGATAGTTTTTGTGGAATATCCTAAATAGCTAATAACCAATTGAGCCCCTTTTTCTACTTCTAATTGAAAAGATCCGTCTGATTCAGTTACAGTACCATTTTTTGTTCCTTTAACCTTTATCGATACGCCGACTAAAGGTTCTCCGGTAGCAGAGTCGGTTACTTTTCCTTCTATTGGATGAACCGGAAATATTGTTTTTGATGGACCACTATACGCTCCTGATTTCGTTTTTAAATCCATGATATGCGGGCGTGATTTCGCATTCATTGGAAATGAGAAAATGAGCATGAGGAAGATAAGACAGGGAATGATCTTCACTGTTTTAAGAAAGATTAAAATTCTTTTTGATTTCCTATAAGATATAATATTTTTCATATATTTGTTAGTTTCTATCTAATAGATAGTTGGGTTTTAATATAAAAAGAGAAGCAGTATATCTGTCAATCCTTGTTTTTATAAATTTGATAAACTACACTGGTAGCCGTTATAAAGAGTTTATTATAGTTTTATATATGAATTAGTCGGTAAAAATTGAGATTATACGACTGCTATAACAATACAATGCAAATATAAGATGGGGGTAAACAGTATTTGCGTATTATCTTTTCAATATGTTATAGCAATTTAACATGTTGTATTTGTTTTTTAGAAGATGGGTAACATCTTGTATGCTTAAGATAATTTGTTATAAATAAAGAAAGGACTTGATGCTTACATTTGTAAACTATTAAATAGAGGTATAAATCCATGTATAAACAAACTTTTAAAAAGGCTTTAATAGGAACATTGTTATTCGTTTTGTTGTTGCCTTCTTTGTCATCGGCACAAGGAGATGTAAATTATCAACCTGAATGGGAATCCTTAGCACAACATCAATCTGTTCCTGACTGGATGCGTGATGCTAAGTTTGGTATCTATGTTCATTGGGGCGTATATTCTGTTCCGGCTTATGGAAATGAGAAATACATGAAACATATGTATAAGGATACCGGTTTTAGCGTGTTTGGTACATATAAGAGGCATAAAGCGATTTATGGACCTTTAACTGAATTTGGATATGAAGATTTTATTCCCATGTTCAAAGCCAAAAAATTTAATGCTGATAAATGGGCAATGCTGTTTAAGCAAGGAGGCGCTAGGTTTGCGGGACTAGTTGGTGAACATCATGATGGATTTTCTATGTGGGCAAGTAAAGTTACTCCTTTTAATGCGAAAGACATGGGACCTCATCAAGATATAGTTGGGGCGCTTTCAAAGGCTATACGAAAACATGACATGCATGTTTTTATTTCTTTGCACCACGGGCATAATTATGATTATGTAACCGATATTAAACCTTCCTGGACGGCTGCCAATCCTAAATATCAAAAATTATATGGTTCTACTATGCCACGAGATAAATGGTTGCAAATGTGGCTGGATAAATGTAATGAAGTAGTCGATATGTACCATCCGGATATCATGTATTTTGATGCTTGGTTAAAAGATATTCCGGATAGTTTAGTTCAAAATTATTTATCCCATTATTTTAATACCTCTGAAAAAAGAGGACAGCATGTGGCAGTAGCTTATAAAAATAACGATCTTCCCTCTGATGTAGGGATGTTGGATTACGAAAATACTCATCCTGACTCCATAATGGATCAACCTTTTTTATGTGATTTTCCGATTGGAACCGGACAATCCTATTCTTGGGGATATACCGCGGATATGAAAATAAGATCAGCAAAAAATATTGTGCAAACCCTGATCGGTGTGGTGAGCAAAAATGGACAAATGCTGCTGAATCTATCCCCTAAAGCAGATGGTACTATTCCTGAAGACCAAAAGAATACAGTATTGAGGGTAGGGCGCTGGTTATGGACCTACGGTGAATCTATATATGGAACCCGCCCCTTTAGTAGCTTTGGTGAAAAGTTGTCTTCCGGAATTCAGGTTTATTATACCCAAAAGGAGAAAGCGCATAAAATTTATGCTATATTCTTAGGATGGCCGGGAGCGAATTCATCTTTTTTACTCAAGAAAATAAATCCTGACAGCTTTAGCGGTACGATTAAAAAAATCACCTTACTTGGGTTTAAAGAAAATTCTAATTGTTCATTTAAAATGACAAATGAAGGTCTAAAGGTTGAAATTCCTGAAGCAAGGTTGCCCGACGATATTGCAGTAGTTCTACGTATTGAAACAAAGTAAATAATAAAACACGCTTTATGAGAAGTAAAAGATATATAACCGGTATTGTCTGCTGTCTTTTTATATTAGGATTAAATATGCCCAAGTTGCATGCACAACAAAATCAGGCAGCGAATAAGCTTTTTACGGTAATTGGAGGCTCTGATTCTCCCGTTATTGATAGCGGTATGGCGGGTACAGAAGGAATTCAGGGCGGATTTGAAGGGGGACGTTTCCTGAAAGTCGAAGATACATACCATATATTTCCTACAGAAAGAGCCGGAGAAAAAGGAATGCCGGATTATTATGATCGGGTAAAAACCCGTATTGGTCATTGGGTAAGTAAAGATGCTATCCATTGGAAAAGGGTAAATACGTTATATCAATCTGATGGAGGTTATGCTGTTTCAGATTATGATAATCCAGCAAATGATAGAAGAGGTGCTATATGGTCTTTCATGCCTATTTATAATAAGCAGCAGAATAGATGGAATGCATTTTATGTTGCCTATACAGTTAGCAAAACCGTTGAACCGAATCATTCCTTTGGTAGAATATGGCATACCGTATCTGAAAAATCCGGAATAGGTGGTATTGGAGGACCCTATAAAGATGATGGAATTGTTATTGAACCGGGACTAAATTCCCAATTGTGGGAAGGACGTCAAGGTGTTCAATCTTTTTTCCCTTTTAAAGTAGATGGGAGATGGTTAGCCTTTTATGGGGGAGCCTATCCATGGCATCAATGGAGTGATTATCCCTATAATGGGCACAAAGGGTGGCAAGTAGGATTGGCTTCTTCGGACAGATTATCTGGTCCCTGGCAAAGAATGGATACTTCAGTTAATCCTATCACCTCTATTCATCCTTTTTTTGTAGAAAACCCTATTGTAAGTCAGTTGCCCAATGGCGTGTATATAGCTGTTTTTGATGGTGGACCGAATACGTGGGGATTGCACCTTCCCAATAAAATGGCTTATACGCTTTCAAAGGATGGAATACACTGGAGTAAGGCGCATTATATTGCCATTGCTCATAAAGTAAATAAATGGTGGGATATTATGCGGACGCCTATGGGGCTTGTGTCGGAAGGAAATGGAGAATATACTATTATTTATGCTGGTATAAAAGAAGATCAAAGGTTTCATCCATTGGGAATGGTAAAATTGAAACTCAATAAAAAGGTGCTTCAAGAAATGACTAAAGAGCTTGAAGATTAAATATGGAAAGGAGTTGATCTTATTAGCACTAATTAAGAAGTGACAATTGTAGAAAAGGATAAATATGAAAAAAGCGGCCTGGATACTTATTACTTTATTGTTGTTAATAACTGCTTGTACTCAAAAGACGATAGTAATCGTTACACCTCAAAGGACGAATGCAAGATTAGATTTTGGGGTGGAAAGGCTTCAACAGTCTTTAGAAAAAGCAGATTATCAGGTTGAGATAAGAAAGGGGGAAACCGAACTAGATCATGAAGGGAAGGTTATTGCAGTAGGACCAATTAGTAGCGATTTACTACAAGATGAGTTAACAAGGAATAATTTAGATATAGATAGCATTCCTGGAAAAGAAGGGTATATTATTCGTAGTACGGATCATGTTACAATCATTGGTGGATCGGATTCTTCAGGTACTCTTTATGGATGTTTAGAGATAAGAGATAGTATTCAAAATTCAGGACATCTCCCCAACTCTTTTTCTAAAAATAATCAACCTGAAATGGTGATGCGGGGAACGAGTATCGGATTACAAAAAACTTCTCTTTTACCGGGGAGAGGGGTGTATGAATATCCTATCAATGAGAAAAATTTCCCATGGTTTTATAATAAAAAATTGTGGATAAAGTATTTGGATATGTTGGTGAAGAATAGATATAATGCACTATATCTATGGAATGGTCACCCTTTTGCTTCTTTAGTGAAATTAAAAAAATATCCGGATGCTGTGGAGGTGGATAGTGCTACTTTCAGGAAGAATCGGGAAATGTATCATTTTTTAACTGAGGAAGCGAATAAAAGGGGAATCTGGGTGATTCAAATGTTTTATAATGTCATAGTGTCCAAACCCTTTGCTGAAAAACATCATTTGAAAACCCAGGATAGAAATAGACCTATCATTCCGGTTATTGCAGATTATACCAAACGATCTATTGCTTCTTTTGTTGAAAATTATCCCAACGTAGGTTTATTAGTCTGCTTAGGAGAATCGATGAGGAATTTGAGTGATCAGGTGGAATGGTTTACCAAAACAATTATTCCGGGAGTGAAGGATGGACTTAAGGCGCTCGGCAGAACAGATGAGCCTCCTATCATTCTCCGCGGACATGATACCAAAGCGCCGGTAGTAATGAAAGCAGCTTTACCGTTATATAAAAATCTTTATACCATGGAGAAATATACCGGGGAATCTTTGACTACTTATCAACCTCGTGGGCCTTGGGCAAAGGTTCATAGGACATTAGGTGATATGGCAACTACTCATATCGAAAATGTGCATATTCTTTCTAATCTGGAACCTTTTCGTTGGGGATCTCCCGATTTTGTTCAAAAATCTGTTGAAGCCATGCATAAAATCCATCATGCCAATGGTCTTCATTTATATCCTCAGGCATCTTACTGGGATTGGCCGTATTCAGCAGATAACACGGATCCACGTTTATTAGAAATGGATAGAGACTGGATGTGGTATAAGACCTGGG
>Ga0079226_10003530_pt1 | contig 11967 bp, 10 predicted proteins | sample Poulit2014_FD_76345 | JGI IMG/M metagenome (GOLD analysis project Ga0079226, IMG submission 76345) | Agricultural soil microbial communities from Georgia to study Nitrogen management - Poultry litter 2014 | ecosystem: Environmental > Terrestrial > Soil > Agricultural land | place: USA: Georgia... | reverse complement strand
CTGGCCCGATTGTCGCATAAAGGTTGATGTGAATCCAAAGATGTTTATTTTAAGACCATTTTATTACAATCTTTAGTTTTATTTTAACATAAATATTCAAAAAATGATAAAATTTTCAAAATACATCTCTACACACTAAAATAGCATTTAAATTAAAAGGTATTTTCGCTAAGCAATTTTTACCCTTTTTTTCAATACTTTTAGGGCAATGACAATATTTATTGTCACTTTGTTATTTGTTGTACTAATTCGAATGATAAAATATCAATTTTTACCTTAAAAAGTTGTTATGACAGTAAAAAATAGCGCACTAAATGTTATGTGATTTAGTACGCTAAATGTATTGTGTTTTTATTTTTTCTCCACTGTAAGTGAACTACTTACCTATTACAGGACGCTCTATTTTATACTGCGTCCTCTTTCTTCACTTGTTTACTCCGGAGCTGGCCGCATGCCGCATCGATATCTGCACCATTTTCCCAGCGGACGCCGCACTGGATGCCGTTTTCCCGTAATGTCTGGTAAAATGCCTGGATGGTCGATGAATCACTGCGCTGATACTGGTCATGCTCACTGACCGTATTGTATGGTATTAGGTTCACATATGATAAATGCCGTTTATCAGAAAGCAGCTCAACCAGCTCTTCTGCATCTTCTTTATGATCATTGACATCCTTCAGCATGATGTACTCATATGTGACACGGCGGTTGACGTGCTCCAGGTAATAATCAACAGCTTTCATCAGCTTCTCAATCGGAAAAGCACGGTTGATCTTCATAATCGACGTACGCAGCTCGTTGTTCGGTGCGTGCAACGAAATCGCCAAGTTCACCTGTGTACCGGTATCCGCCCATTCGTAAATCTTATGAGCAAGCCCGCTTGTTGACACGGTGATATGACGGGCACCGATGTTCAGACCGGCATCATGGTTGACAACGTTGATAAAGTCCATCAAATTATTGAAGTTATCAAATGGTTCGCCGATACCCATCACAACGATGTGGCTAACACGCTCATCGTTGCCTTTCATATCCATGTCTTTTTGCACGTTCATAATCTGCTCTACAATTTCTCCGCTCTTCAAGTCACGGTTTTTTCGGAGCAGTCCGCTCGCACAGAACGAGCAGCCGATATTGCAGCCAACCTGTGTTGTCACACAGACCGACAAACCATAGTTAAAACGCATTAATACTGTTTCGATCAGGTTGCCGTCTGACAGCCGGAACAAATACTTGATCGTGCCGTCTTCTGACTCCTGTCTGATCTCCTCTTTCGTCGTATGAAAGACAAAATTATCTTCGAGCAGTGCAATCGTCTCTTTGTTTACATTTTTCATCTCGGAAAAATCATTAATGCGCTTTTTATACAGCCAGTTCCACACTTGGTCAACACGGAAACGGCGCTGGCCATGGTCAGTAAGCCAGTTTTGCAGTTGTTCATATGTTAATCCGTAAATGGATTTTTTGCTCATGCCTATCCCTCACTTCGATACATTACAATTGTTCATTGTACTATAATACTGGGTGGATGGCAATGTGGCAAACCGCACTTGTTCTTCCCAATCAATTAAGTTGTCAGTTTCCTTTAGAGTGCCTTAATTTCCTGTTCCAGGTTACCGTATTTTTGATATGTCAGCAGGTCGTAATTTTCCAGTTTGCGTTGGAGGGCGGCATTTGATTGTTTTAACTGTCTGACCTGGTTGGTATATACTGATTTTTTCTTTTCTCTTTTTTGCCGTTTTTCGTTTTCGAATTCCATTTGCCGAATCATCTCTTCTGCTTTGTGCCGCTCTGCCTGTTCGTTTTGAACCTGGCTTTGCAGTTCCGCTATCTTTTGTTTGAGTTCGTCAACCTTTTTCTGTGACGCTGTAAGTTCCCATCACCCGTGTTTAAGCTCGGCGATTTGCTTTCGGTCATTTTTTAATTGACAATTTTGATCTTTAATGATTTGCTGCTGCTGATCCAACTTCTTCTGTGTGGTATGTAATTCTTTCTGCGCCCGTTTACGCAGGCGTTTCTCCCGCTCCAGGTCTTCTGTTGTTATGTGTTGTTATGTTTGGTGCGGTATGGTCGGTCCGTGGTTTTGGCTGCTGTACCTTCTGTTTAAAACGTTCCCTGTTTTGCTCCAATTGCCTGTACTTTTGCCGGCTGGCGCTTTCGAATGTTTTTTGGTGTGCTGAATGGTTCAATTGCCTCCCCTCACAGCAGCATACGTCTAGCTAGTACAATTATACTAGAAAATGACTGAAAATGCAGAGAAGTACGTGTTTATTTTGACAAATTTTTATGATGGAAGTCATCCGGCCGGTTTTTGCCATAATTCGAATTTATTTCCACAGATATTAGGTCACTTCCATAACAAATCCCTCCAAAACAAAAACCTCCTACCATAAGCAGGAGGAAAGCAAACGCTTCAAGAAAAACCTGTGCCCGTAAACTGTTCGAATTTCAAATCCGATTAAAAATATTTCGAGGCCAGCATCTCCGCTGTCCGGGTTGCCAATGCCTGGGTCGTTGCCGTCGGATTTGGTCCGCCAAGCGCATTATAATCAGCACTGTTATCAGCAACATAGAGCCTCTCCACCTGATAGGCTTCACATGATGTATCAACGACATACCCCATCCGCATCGTGCTTTGCAAGTGGATGTAGTAATTTGCCGGGAGGTCCGTTCGGTGGACTTTTTTGGCACCTGCCTGTCGTAAAATGTCCGTGGCGATTTTGATTAATTGCTCCCTTCTCTTTTTCGACTTTTTGCTTGGTTCATAGTGGACGCGTGGTACCTCGCCATGTTCATCTTTGATATGCGGATCCAGTTCAACTCGGTTATGAAATTTAACCTCGTCATCAGTGATGGCGGAAAGGGTGAGCGTTCGGCTGTAGTCTTCCATGGCTTTTTCCAGCTCGGAACCGACAAGTCGTCCGCGCTGCTCCCAGAGTCCCGAATCGGAGTGATGGAGGCGATTATAGCCTGATTGACTGAACCCAAATAGCTGCTGTGCTGACAGTCCGGGGCTTTCCCCAATATTTTCAATCATGCCGAGGCCGGGATAATCAAGGCGTGATCCTGATGTATGCCCGATAAATGGATTCGTCGTTCGACTGCCGACAGTCGCCATTAACGTATCTTCATCAAATGTGCCTGTCACCATATCCATATAATGATTGGTCAGACCGCGGCCTACCCAAGGGTTATACGGCAAATCCGAGTTCAGCCAAAGCCGTGGTGTCTCCACACAGCCGGCAGCCATCACGACTGCTTTGGCACGCAACTCTTCCATTTCACCTGTCCACGTATCCCTGATCTGTACCCCTGTTGCCTGCTGATTGCCGCCCGCATTATATGCCGTCAATACCTTGGTTACAAATGTGTTCGGCCTGAACGTCACATATCCGGTCTTCATCGCCAGCGGGACATAGCTGACCGTCGTTGGACGTTTAGCCATTTTTTCAAGTGATGGCCCGTATGGACAGCCCTGACCGCAATGGCCGCTTAATGTACAGCCTTCCATATGGCTTAGTTCTTCCATCGAATAGTTCGGATCCATTAAATGCTCATTCGGCGGCAAAATGGCATTCGGCTGCGGACGATACCCGATGCTGGTGACATCCAATGTTCGATTTACAGAAAAACCAGCCTTCTCCGCTCCAAAATAAAAGAGCGTTTCTTTCGTTGTCGTTGGGGCAAATTCAACAGGTAATGTCGCTTCCACTTTTTCATAATAGGGAATGAGTTCGTCGTAACTGATCGGCCACTCAGCGATAGCTTCGGGAAAAGCACGCGGCGAGTTGGCATAATAATGCAGTGTCGACCCGCCGATGCCTGCACTTTGCCATAATAACGCCCGATCCGGGATATTTCGGTACCAGGGCGTACGTCTCCTGTCTGCCGCTCCCCAGCGGAATTTGCCTGTCACAGGATCATCCATATCATTTTCCAGTCGTGTCAGCTGACGGCGGTAAAGCGTGCCGTCCAAATCCCCGGGGTCCGAGCTTTCTTTCGCCATGCCACGGTTTTCATTCGGTTCCGGCCACTTTTTATTGCCGTACCAGGGGCCGGCTTCCAGTACCAGCACACGGATGCCTAACTCGCCGAGCTCTTTGGCAACAACAGGTCCGCCGGCGCCAGCGCCAATCACAATGACAGCTGGATCTGTTTTCATTCGCTATCCCCATTTCTCCATATTTTTAATAAAAAGCCGCGGAAATCGCGATAACCTAATGACACACCTGGATAGCCAACTTGCTGCCAGGTCAACGGAAAGAATTCAAGGCGTCGATCATCCGGGGGAAAAAACCGAGTCGAACCATACATCGGCCATTCTGAATAAAAACCAAACATCGAAAACCGATTTAACGCATCGGTGACAAATTTAACCATACCGGCGTTATTTTGAAAAGGAGACGGCAGCACGTAAAGGTCGACAGCCAGGTTCTCCAGTGCCGATAGCGTCCGAATACGATCTGTCCGGGATAAATATGAAAACATGCGGCCCCCGGGAAACAGACTTTGCGGATAGGTTTGTGCCTGATGCGCATTCACAAGCTGCGTTGCGGCAACATCCAACATAATCGCTGTGGGATAAGCAAGCGGGATTACATAATGATGCAGCTGCTGCTGAATGGAAATATTGTTGTTTAAGGCATTGATGACATATTCATGAACCCCTATATCGTGAGCACTAAAAGGGGATCCATACCCGTGCTGAACTGACGGCACTAAGGCATCCGTCAACGCCTGAAAGCTTGCCTGAATATAGTCTTGCGATTGGGTATAAACACTGATGACATGTCACCTCTTTCTTATTTTACAAACTATTACCAACGTATGGTTCGGTTTCGTTTGTTATGACCCCATCTTGATCCCGTCTTCAAAAACCTGTTGAACCAGGATCCATTTCAGTGGAAGTCCAAGTGTCCCAAATATAGGCAAAATGCATATGTATATATGGGAATAAAAGATAAGGGAAAAGGTGATGACATGGCGGAGTCAAGAAACAATAAGCAGGTTCATGGCAATCGTAAATATGAGCAGCTCGGACAATATCGGGTAAAAAACACGGGCAAGAAAATGACAACGAACCAGGGATTAAAAATTTCCAATGACAAAGATTCTGTCAAAGCAGGTATCCGTGGCCCAACCATCATGAATGACTTTCATTTCCGGGAAAAAATGACCCACTTTGACCACGAACGGATACCGGAAAGAGTTGTCCATGCAAGAGGCTATGCGGCGCACGGGGAATTTGAATTGTATCATTCGATGAAAAAATATACAAAAGCAGGATTTTTGCAGGAACCGGGATCAACGACACCTGTATTTGTTCGTTTCTCAACCGTTGTCGGAAACAAAGGGGCGATGAATACGGCCCGGGATGTTCGCGGTTTTGCCGCTAAATTTTACACAGAAGAAGGCAATTTTGATTTAGTCGGGAATAACATGCCTGTGTTTTTCATGCAAGATGCGGTCAAGTTTCCGGATCTCGTTCATGCGATTAAACCTGAACCACATCATGAAATGCCTCAAGCCTCTGCCGCTCATGATACATTCTGGGATTGGGTGGCGAATAACCAGGAATCAGCCCATATGGTTATGTGGCTCATGTCGGACCGGGGCATTCCAAGAAGCTGGCGAATGATGGAAGGATTCGGTGTCAATACATTTCGTTTCGTCAATGAAGAAGGTAAAGCGACCTTTGTTAAGTTTCACTGGAAGCCTGTCCTCGGTGTTCATTCATTAGTATGGGATGAAGCGCAAACTATTGGCGGAAAAGATCCGGACTTTCACCGAAGAGATCTATGGGAGAGTATAGAACGAGGCGCTTATCCGGTCTATGAACTGGGTGTCCAAATGATTGATGAAGACGATGAATTTATGTTTGACTTTGACATTTTAGACGCAACGAAAATTTGGCCGGAGGAAATCGTCCCTGTACAGCCGATCGGAAAACTGACATTAAATCGAAATGTCGATAATGTATTTGCGGAAACCGAGCAAGTCGCGTACCATCCGGGGAATGTTGTTCCAGGCATTGACTTTACCAATGATCCGCTGCTGCAAGGCCGGTTGTTCTCCTACCTTGACACCCAATTAATCCGGCTGGGCGGCCCCAATTTCACAGAACTGCCGATTAATCGACCCGTCTGCCCTTTCCATAATAATCAGCGAGATGGGTTCGGCAGGCACCGCATTGATGTGGATCAGGTAAGTTATCACCAAAATTCCTTGGCGAATAATACACCAGCTACCTCGAGCCCGGAAGAAGGCGGCTATACGCATTATCAGGAAAAAGTCGACGGGCACATTATCCAGGCGCGAAGCAACTCTTTCAAAGATTTCTTTTCGCAGGCGCGATTATTTTGGAATAGCATGTCACCTGTCGAGAAGAAACATATTATTGATGCATTCAGCTTTGAAGTAGGGAAAGTTAATAGCCGTTCCGTTCGTCAGCAGGTTGTCGATATGTTTGTTAAAGTCGATAAGGCCATGGCAACCAAAATTGCTGACAATATTGGCGTTGATCGCCCAAGTGGTGAGCACGTCCCCGTGTCAGAAAGTTCCCCTGCCGTGAGTCAGGCGTATACAAACCGGTTCCCCTATTCTTTAAAAGTAGGTGTTCTCATTGGCAACGGGTTTCATGGGAAGGAAGTAAGATATGTGCTTGACACCTTACAGCAATATGGTGTCTTCATCGTCTTCGTTGGCGAATCACTCGGTACCGTCACGGGAGATGATGGCACCCAAATCGAAATTGACGAAACATTTACGACCACTGATTCAACCTTGCTTGATGCGCTTTACGTTGTCGGAGGAAGTGCCGAAGATGAGCAAAAGTTCCAGCAAAACATATTGTCATTTATCAGAGACGCATACAACCATTATAAGCCAATTGGCGTTGCAACAACGGGACAGAATTACTGGCAAGTATCCGATATGAATGCCTTGCCCGGCGTTGTTTTCGCTGCCAATAATCCTGATTTCGGGGATGAATTTATCGCTGCCATTGCTCAGCAAAGGTTTTGGAACAGGAAAGTGTAAGCTTAACCAATGGGCCATGTTAACGAATGGAATCCCTGAAAACATCCCGTATCTCCTTCAAAGGGGTACGGGATAAAGTGAAACTTCAATCAGGACATGCGTGCTAAATGATTTAACAGAGACCTTCAAAGCAACGCAGGGATACATAGATGTCAATGTTTAAGAAAATGAAAAACAATATTTGGTTAAATAACATACAGGATATATTTTGTGCATAGTATTTAAGGGCGTTAAGCGGACCGATCGGTATTTGATTGAATTCGATTGGCATCACCGCCCTATTGGAGGTGAGAGAAATTTTCCCAAGGAGGGATTATGTGAACCAAATGGAACACCAGCCATACGTCCATCCGCCCCACAAAAAAGCAACCTTTATGGCGTTTGTCGATGCGGTCATTCCACCACCTTGGGGAGGCGTGGCTATTCAGCTGGATGACTACCTGATATGGATATTGGATCATCACATTTCGGTTCAGGAAAACTTGAGTGTCAAAACGGTCCTTTTATCAGCACCAACAGCTTTGATGCTTGATGCAGCTGCCACACAACTCATGGCGCTCAAAGGTATGAAACGTTCGCCTGATTTGCTCACTTTTCCTCAAAAAGGGGCATTTGCAGCCCTTGTGCCCAACGACCGGTTTGAAGCCATTCGTTTGTTGGAGACCCTCCAAATTGATTTGGAAGCCCTCCCCTCTCCGTACCGTAACAACGCCAACCTGGTCAAAAATATCGTGACGTTTCTTCATCAAATGACTATGTTTGGCTATTATTCAGAATGGGTTACATATGGTTCGACACGACTGGCGTATCCCGAAGATCGTGAACTCGAAGGAAGATCCTTCACGTGGGATTTGGCAGGCTATCCAGGCGTTTCATGCGGCTATCGTGCACTTCGGGGATTCCCGGTTGTAGAATTTGCTGATAAGGAGATATGATAAATGAGTATAGATGCAGATGTGATCATCATTGGGGCTGGCGGTGGCGGTGCCGTTGCTGCCAAAGAACTGGGTGAATTGGGCATCAACGTCCTTGTTCTTGAAGCAGGTCCCTGGTATGGCAATAAACAATGGGAAGAGCCCAATCAGTATCGTGGTCCTGTCAGCAGTTCAAATCCGGATGACTTGGATGTTCATCTTCTAAGGCAACAATATACCCGATATGAACATACGATGAATGATATTGTTGCCGGGCGTTTTCGCTGGGGACCGGCCGATCGTCGCCGGCCGACATGGTATCGGCGTATCCCGGAAAAAGGAATGTCCTGGCAAAACGCCGGTGTCGGGGGGACAACACAACATTACTGGGCAAACTCACCGCGGGCCTATCAAATGGCTGTTGATGATGTCTGGCCGATTTCTTATCGGGAGTTAATTCCCTACTATCAAAAAGCAGAAGATACACTGCCTGTCCGACCTGCCCCTGCCACACCAAAAGAAGAATTGTTTTACTACGGAGCCAAAAAAGCAGGCTGGTCCTTGCTTGATACGTTAAATCCGGTTTCTCCCGGCTACCGGCCGCAGCCTAATGCCATCCTGCCTCCTAATGAACGGTTAATGGATCCCAAAACGAGCCTCTATGAATTATCCCACATGGAAGGTTGTACAATGGCCGGACATTGCGTCAATGGCTGTCCATATGGGTCATCCGTTGATAAAGTGGCCAAACGCGCGACCCACGTCAGTTATGTCCCTTTAGCACTCAGGACTGGAAATGTCGACATTCGGCCCAATACATATACAACTAAAATTTTAACCGACCATCATCCAAACGAAGGCATCATCGCCAGTGGTGTGCAATTTCGGGATACGTGGACGGGCGAAATTGGAGAATTGTACGCAAAAGTTATTGTCATGGCAGCAGGTTGTATCGAAAGTCCGCGGCTTTGGCTTAATTCGGAGCTGCCCCAGAATGAATGGGTTGGGCGCGGGCTGACAACGCATTATTGGGATTGGGTAACCGGCGTCTTCGATGAAAAGGATCTTATGCATATCTTGGGGCAAAACCATGTCGATCCGTTTGTCGGTCACACATCTGCTGCCCGATTGGACTATCCGGGACTGGGCGTTATCCAGCCATCCGGACCTCAGCCCTGGCTTATTTTCATCGTTAACGTTTGGATTCAGCCAAAACGGGGATGCCTCCCAACACAAGCTATCCCCTGAAGTTCCGTGGGATTTACAGGGAAGATTAACAGGAGATGAATTGAAAGAATGGATGGACAATTACCGAAACACGTTAAGCTTTTTGATCCTTGCCGATGATCAGCCACATAAACGAAACGGTGTCACGGTTGATCCTTTGATAAAAGATGAACATGGACCGGTCCCTGTCATTCAATATATACCCAGCAAGCAAGATGTGCAGAAGCGGCATGAATTAGCCGGAATCACCACAGATATTTTGCGTAAAGCCGGAGCGAAGAAGGTTATCCGCACTGATTGGCCCGCTACCTTATTTGCCCATATGGAATCCACCATGCGAATGGGGTATGTTGCGGACAGCGATTGTGAAGCGTACCAGGTCAAGCGGCTTTTTATCGCCGACAATAGCGTCCACTATAATGGGATCGGCGGCCCGAATCCCACGTTGACAACGCAAGCGTTAGCTACCCGGACGGCAGAAAAATTGGCGATAAAATATTTCAGCTGAAGCGACCCTTCACCAGCAGGAATCCCCCTTTAATTTTGAGGAGGCTGCAGAGCAAAACCTGAATGTATGCAGCCAAATGGTTCATTAATTTAAACGACACAACAGATCCGAACTTCCTCGGGTCTTCCAGTGCAGGTGTCTTTTACACTGGCTTATATCCTTGCATACATTGTTATATAGCCTGAAAGTCACGGGGGTGAATCGATGTCTGTTGAACATTTCCGCGGACTCTGCCAGCGGTGTAAAGGCAGAGCTGTTGAAATAAAAACCCGTAATGGCGCCATTCACAGAGGTATCATCAATCATGTTGACAACCACTATGTCTATTTGCATCCGCTTGGCCCCGGCAGACCTTTAGGTGGTTTTGGCTATGGCGGTTTTGGAGGATTTGGTGGTTACGGATACGGTGGCGGCCTTGGACTGGGTATTGCGTTGGGCGCTATCGGTACCCTGGCGCTCGTTCCATTTGGCGGATTTATTTAATGGCAGCCCGGCGTTTTCTTATTTTTTCCGAATGCCAAACGTCATATTTGATGCCGCTATCATGTCTGTTTAGAAATTTCGGCATTCGCCCCCTCCATAGCGAGTGCCGAAGTTATTTAAAACGTCAGTCTTAATGCTAACGTTTTAAATACAAGTTTTTCTCATTCCGATAACACAAATGGGCAAAATACTGGAACTTCTGTCTGTCAGGTCGTATCATTTCCCCTAAGGAGTGAGACATATGAGTACCAAAACCTTTAACAATATTCCACTATCTGTTCTGGACCTTGCGCCTGTCCTGGAAGGGAGCACGCCGGAACAATCGTTCAAAAATAGTGTGGCATTAGCACAAAACGTGGAAAAATTCGGATTTAATCGTTACTGGCTGGCCGAACATCATAACATGCCGGGGATTGCCAGCTCCGCCACATCCGTTCTAATCGGCCATATTGCCGGCGCAACCAATAAGATGCGCGTCGGTTCTGGCGGTGTCATGCTGCCAAACCATGCTTCCCTTGTCATCGCGGAGCAATTCGGCACACTGGAAACACTTTATCCTGGCCGCATTGACCTCGGGCTGGGCAGGGCTCCCGGGACCGATCAGGCAACTGCCTACGCATTGCGCCGCACATTGAATCAGCGGGTTGAGGATTTTCCAATGCAAGTGGAAGAACTGGAAAACTACTTTGCCGGAACAGCCGGTGTCCGCAGTGTACCCGGCGAAGGACTCAATATCCCGATCTGGCTGCTCGGATCAAGCGGTTTCAGTGCCCAGCTCTCCGCACAAAAAGGCCTGCCATTTTCGTTTGCAAGCCATTTTGCACCGGATAACACAATCGCGGCACTGAACTTATACCGCGACAACTTTACGCCATCCGATGTGCTGAATAAACCATATGCGATGATTGGCGTCAATATCATTGCTGCTGACACGGATGAAGAGGCCAAGTACTTAGCCACTACCCAGCAGGAGCAAACACTCAGTATCCGACGCGGACAGCCGACGAAGCTGCAGCCGCCGATTGAAAACCCTGATGAGGTCTGGTCGGAAATGGAAAAAGCGGTTGTCGAGCAGTCAAACAACTCGCCATACACGCTGATCGGCAGCAAAGAAACCATTAAACAAGGATTGGAAAAGGTACTTGAAGAAACCCAAGCAGACGAAATGATCATCAACTCACAGATCTATGACATTAAAGCCCGCATCCGTTCATATGAAATTGTCGGTGAGCTGATGGAATAGAAAAGCATTAACGGGAAAAAGCCTTGGCGGGCGAGTGCCAGGGCTTTTTTGTTTGCTTGGTTATGGTCCAAATAATATCCATTTTTGTAACAGTTTCAGCAGATTTTTTGTGAACTTTAGCCGAATTTGTGACAAGTTCAGCGAATTTAGAAATGGTATGAAAAATACCGCCATACAAAAGCCGTAGCCTCCAAAAAAAGAGCTGTGGCTTTAATTGAACAGATCAGCTGCCTGAAACAATGCGGGATGCAACGTCGATGGTCCGCCGTGTCTGATGTTTGACCGCACCTTCAATGTCTTCCACCATGTTGTTATCCTTGTCAACAGAAACGCTAGTGCCATAAGGATTACCGCCAGCAGTAAAGATTGAATCATCCGAATATCCCGGTGTTGCAATAACGGCACCCCAATGCATCATGGATGTATATAATGAAAGCAGTGTCGCTTCTTGACCGCCATGCGGATTTTGTGCGGACGTCATGCCGCTGACGACCTTGTTAATCGTTTTGCCTGCTGCCCAAATGCCGCCTTGTGTATCAATGAAATTCTTCATT
>Ga0079226_10003529_pt1 | contig 11972 bp, 10 predicted proteins | sample Poulit2014_FD_76345 | JGI IMG/M metagenome (GOLD analysis project Ga0079226, IMG submission 76345) | Agricultural soil microbial communities from Georgia to study Nitrogen management - Poultry litter 2014 | ecosystem: Environmental > Terrestrial > Soil > Agricultural land | place: USA: Georgia... | reverse complement strand
TACTCCGGAAGAAGCGGCAAAACTGGAGGAGGAAGAAAGCGAAGAGGCGCTTGAGGAAGAAACGGAGCGGGAAGCAATCGAAGAAGAAGAGGTGGAATTTGAGAATCAGGATGAGCTTGATCACGAAGCGGAAGAGAACAATGATCAAGGGGATTACAATGTGTACATTGGTGGAGAAGTGATTGAGACGGACGATAAAATCATTATCCATGGCAAAAGCAATCTCATACCTGGTTCAAGGGTTGTCGGGGAAGTTTCTGTCGGCAAAAATATAAGACATTTGATCGTTCCATCAATCAAAGATTTCGATTTTTTAGCGGATACAAGTGAAATTGTAGATGAAGATGGAAATTTTTATATGGAATTGGAACATCCGAATTTGAATGAGGAAACAGCGGTTTCGGTCAAATTTCATTTTGATGGGCAGCAGAATGATGATGTCATCAGGCATTATGGCGACCGTGGGCAAAATCTGGAAGGGCCATACATATATAAGCATCAAGGAGAGCGTGGAGGACGCGGTCCTGACAACATTTACAACAAGGCTGAAGTGAAAACTGTCTTCGTTCCGGAGAAGGAAAAGTCTGTTCGCCAATTCAGCGAGCCTGATTGGTACGAAGATGTTGATGATATCGGGGATCCGCGCGTTTGGATTGAGGTGGAGGAACTGAATGATGACGGCGAGTATTATTATGTTCATGGCCGAAGCAATTTGATTGAGGGCAGCCGAGTCATCATCCGCCGTAATTTCAGTCAGAAAGATGAAACATTGGTGAACCCGGATGGGTCGTTCAATTTTAAATTCGATTATGAGTATAATGAACGAGTCCCGCTCACTATTGAATTTGATCCAAACGATTATCAATGGAATATTGTTGAGGAAACATATGGGGCAGAGGGTCAGAAATTAGTAGGAAACCTCGTAGAGACAAATGAGTATAACAACAATCAAACGATTGTGTTTGAAATCGAAGAGGAATCGCAAGAAATCGATGTTCCGGACAATGTCGAATTGGAAATCGACGGTTCAGAAGTGACGATGATGGTGCCCGACAATATTTTATTCGATTTCGATAAACACGATTTAAAAAAGGATGCAAAAAATACGTTGAAAGAAATAAGCGAAACATTGGAAAACTCGTTCAACAAAAAGGATCTTGACATCACGATTACCGGTCATACCGACAATCAAGGAACGAAGGAGTACAATGAAGATCTGTCCGAAAAAAGAGCGGAAGAAGTGAAAAATTATTTTGAGGAGCAGCTGAAGGCTACGGATATGACATTTACAACGGAAGGTTACGCCGATACAAAACCGATTGCATCGAATGATACGGAAGATGGGCAGGCGAAAAACAGACGTGTTGAAATCATTATCAATTTAAAGCAATAAAAGGGGGGTCATAAACGATGAGCAAAAAAATATTGATGAGCATATCTTTGTTTGCATTGCTCCTTTTGGCAAGTTGCGGAAAAATAGTTGAAAATATAACGGATAGCGACTCGGAAGGCGACGGGCAAAATGAACAAGCAGAAAGCGTCGATGCACAAGGCGATTCGGAAGAAAATAGCGAAGAATCAGCTGAATTGGGGGATTATCATATTCAATTTGGCGGTGAAGTCATAGAAAATCAAGATCAGTTTATTGTGGAAGGAACGAGCAACTTGCTTCCTGGGTCGCGAATCGTCGGCGAAGTGATTGTCGATGAAGGGGAAACGGTGTTTTCCGATACGTCGGAATTGGTGGACGATGATGGAAGCTTTTATATGGAATTGGAGCATCATCAATACGGAGACGCGGAAATCATTTTCCGGTTCGATTTTGAAGGCGTCCAGGAGGATGAAATAAAACGGCATTATGGGGAAAAAGGCCAAAAATTAGAGGGGCCGTTCATATATAAACATGAGACATTCGATGGAATTTTGAAAAAAGCCGAAGCAAGAATAGACTATGCGTCGGGCGGTGAAAATGATTTAGCCATTAAAGCGCCTGATTGGTATGATTTGCCGGAAGATTACGGCGACCCGCGCGTTTGGATTGAAATAGAAGACATTGCAGAAGATGGCGAGCATTTCTATGTCCATGGCCGAAGCAATATTTTAGAGGGCAGCGAGCTTAGAGTGAAATACCGGAACAATCAGGGCAAGACACAGGTGAATCCGGATGGGTCATTCGATTTTAAGTTTGACTATGAATATCTCGAAGATCAAGATATTGTCATCACTTTCGAGCCCTCCGCCTTCCAATGGAATGAAATTGAGGAAGCTTACGGCGCTACCGGTCAGAAATTGGTCGGCAATTTGGTTGTTTCCGATAAGTTCAATTCAGAGAAGCAATATATCGAAAAGCGCATCCCTTGGGACGATAAATCCGCTGAAAGCAGCAATCGTAACAACGAGCAAGAACCAATCGACGATGAAGAAGAACGAGAAGATGATCAAAAAGAGCTAGAAAACGATGAAGAAGAGCCAGAAGATGATGATGAAGGCAAGGAGTAGAAAGCAATGAAGAAGCATCATAGATTGACAAGTTTCTTATTGCTTATTATCGCAATATTGCTTGTTGCAAGCTGCGGCAAAAAAGCCGGAAGCCCGGAAGTGCATTTGGGTGGGAAAGTCGTTGAAAAAGGCGATAAAATCATTGTAGAAGGCGATAGCAATTTAATAGAAGGCTCTCGCGTCATCGGCAAAGTGATTGTAAATGAGGATGAAGTGTTATCAGACTCTACCGAACTGGCCGATAAGAAAGGCAAATTCAAAATGGAGTTGGATCATCACCAATATGGCGATGCCGAAGTGATCGTGCTATTTGATTTTCTTGAAAGCTATCAAGGAGAGGAAATCATTGAGCATTACGGTGAAGGTGGGGAAAAACTCGAAGGTCCATACGTTTATATCGATGAACATTGGGATGCTGAAATGGTGAATAAAAGGGCTGAAGTTCGTTTGCCTCTTTATGCGGACGAAAATGAAGCGGAACATGTTTTTGCTGAGCCGGAGTGGCAAGATTTGCCGGAAGATTATGGCGATGCCAGGGTGTGGATTGAAGCGGACGATATTACGGAAGATGGGGAGTATTTTTACGTAAATGGAAGGTCCAATTTGCTGGAAGGAAGCAAAATTAAAGGATGGTACTCCAATCGATGGGGTTCGCCGGATGAAACGAGAATCAAACCGGATGGAACGTTTGAGCTGAAAATCGAGTATAAATATTCAGAAGACCCTTATTTCACAATCAAATTCGAACCTTTCGCTTCTCAATGGGAATCTGTCAAAGAAACGTATGGGCATAATGGCGAAAAATTGGTCGGAAATTTAGTGGAGACATCGAGCGGGATCCAGCATATTGAAGCTGTCATTGAATATGAACATGAATAGTCTAAAAAACCGTTATATGACGGTTTTTTTAAGTTTTGGGAGAAGTTGTTAAACAGCTAGATGGAACGCCATAAAAAGAACCTCGCTACACTCGAGCAAGGTTCTTTTTTATCGCTTATTCTTCATCCGCGCCTTCGCCCACAACAATTTCTTTTTTAGGCATCGTATGCAGGTTCTGTGCGTCGGTGTGGGCATACATTTCAAATACACCGTCTTGGTCGAACGTATATTCAGCTGTGTATGTTCCATCTCCATGGTTTTCCGCTTCGAGCTTATCGCTATTTTCCTCATCGCCCGTTTCCCAAACTTCAAATTCCACTGACGCGTCCGTTTCTGCTTCATCCCCGTATGTCACTTCTGCTTTTAATTCCACTGTCTCCCCTGCTTCGACCGACTCAGGAACAATGAATTCAACATCTAAAGAAAGCAGTTCTTCGCTGCTTTCATTACTGTTTTCGCCGCCGCAAGCAGCTAATACCGAAATCGCAAAAACAATCATGGCAATTGAAATAACTCTTTTCATTTGAATCTCCTCCTCAAATTCCCTCTATGAAACTTTACCATTCATCCCATTTGGTATGAATGATTCCGATGCTCTTCATCAAACCGATTAATAATGAATCTTGTTCCGTTTGGAGGGAAGCTTCTGTACATTGATCATGTGCTGCATAATTCAGTTCCGCAGCTGTTTTCAAGTCTGTTTCTTCCAAAAAATTTGTTGCATCCGCTTGGTCAAAACAAGGTGGAGCAATATACGTTTCATACGTATGGTCCAAGATGATTCTCGTGTCCTCAGGCGGCTCTGTATTTTTCGGAATGAAAAGGCTCGCTAACAAAACGAGAACAAAAATACCTGTTATCCATAATGTTCTTTTTAAGTTGAGCATTTACAGCAGCTCCTCTTCCTCAAGGGCGATCAAGTCTTCGATTATTTTTTCAATGCTTCCTGCATCGACACCGTCATATCCTTTGACCACCTTCCCTTCCGGGTCCACCAAAAAGAACCGAGTATCGTGGGTCACTTGGTCTGATCCAGGCTCAGGCTCTTTTAAGAGAGCGCGAAATGATTTAATTGATAACTCTTTGATCGTCTGCATGTCGTATCCCGTTAAAAAGCTCCATGTGTCAAAGTCGGCATCGTAATCTTCCCCGTATTCTTTCAATACTTCGGGTGAATCATAATCTGGATCGACACTGAACGAGACTAGCTGTATGTTGATTTCCTCATCTTTCAGTTCCTTTTGGAGCTGTGCCATATGACTCGTCATCGGCAAACAGACGGTTTCGCAGTTAGTGAAAATGAAATCGGCAATCCACCAGTCTCCATGTAGGTTTTCTAAACTCAAAAGTTCTTCATCTTGCGTCGTAAAGGAAAAGTCGGCAACTTCTTCTGACATATCCGTTTCAATCGGAAGCTTATTGCAAGCGCTCAGGAACATTACAATTCCTAATATGCAAATGGACGTTTGCAATTTTCTCATTGGGTTCCTCCTTATGTAAATATCAATTCAGAAAAAGCTATTCGTGATGGCTGCACGGCTCACCTTGCATTTTTTGAAAGACGACTTCCATTGCCTCTTTCAACGTATACACTTGCCCGCCAAATCCCTTCACAAATTTCTCAGCATGTTCTTTCCATTCGAAGACTAATGCTTGAGGCTGACAACACCCTATATCTATTGAAGTATCCATTACAAAGGATGCTGATTGAGGACTGATTGTCGTTTGTCTGAGGAAGTCAGAACAGATAGCTTGCACGACTTCATCGCCTAGTTGTCGGTGGCGCAACAATCCGCAATGGGCGCAACAAGCAAGCTCTATTTGATTATTTGATAAAATCAATCTGTAGGCCATTTTTTCTTGAATCGGTCTGCTGCAATAGACGCATGTTTCATTTGTATCTACGTGAACGGATTTTGCTAAGGATACCCCTCCGAACGTTTTAATGACGGTCCCTTCTTCTACTAAAGGCTTCAAGTCACGATGGATGGTCATCTCTGAAACGCCCAGTTCCTTGCTTAAATCCGATATTTTCAAATTTTTCTTTTCATGAATCAATTCTTTTATTCGGTGAAGGCGTTCCACAGGCAGCATATATATTCCTCCCCCATTATATAATAACAACTTTACACATACTGTAACATACTTTCACAGCAAGTTCCCGAAATAATCTTGACTTCTTTGTGAACGATATGTGAGGTCCCAATGGATAAAAAAGGATTTGAAAATTGGACTTAAGGATGGTAAACTTTATAAATTGTTGAATATATATTTATTTATATGTATATTTATGTATAAATGCAGGAGTTGAAGAAAATGAAAGAGAGCCACTATACGATTGGCGATTATTTAAAGTTTATCATTCCATCCTTACTAGGCATCTTCCTATTGATGATTCCGATTTCTGTCAATGGGGAAATAACGTTAGTCGTTGCAGTTTGGGTCGATTTTATCGAAAAGTATATTGGGACGGCTTTGCCGGCGCTAGCAGTCATATTGATTGCCGCATCGTTTATTTTCGCATTAGCGGCAACCGTTTTTCGTCCAGCTTTTATTTTAAATAGCAACATGCTTAGAGCGCTCTTTTATGTTGGGCCAATTGCTCTTGCTACACGGGGATTGGCGACGATTTTTGGTTTCATGGCGCTTTTTCAAATTGGTCCTGAATGGATCTGGTCCGAAGATACGGGTGGATTCATTCTTTCTGGACTGTTGACTACGTTAGTGACCATTTTCTTTTTTGCCGGTTATATTTTGCCATTGTTGCTCGACTTCGGTTTGCTTGAATTGGTCGGGACAGTGATGAAAAAAGTGATGCGCCCGGTTTTTACATTGCCTGGTCGATCATCGATCGACAGTCTAGTTTCTTGGGTTGGGGATGGCACTATCGGCGTGATGCTGACGAATAAACAGTACGAGGAAGGGTATTATACGAAGCGTGAAGCGGCTGTAATCGGGACGACATTCTCTCTCGTATCGATTGATTTTACGATTGTTGTGTTGATGGAACTGGACTTGGTCCATATGTTTCTACCGTATTACGGAACGATTATTTTGGCGGGAGTGGCAGCAGCGCTTATCATGCCACGAATACCGCCGCTTTCCAGAAAACCCGACACATTCTATGAACAGGCGGAAGCCCGTGAAGAAGAAAAAGTTCCTGAAAACATATCTTTATTCAAATGGGGGTTGCATCAAGCAGCGGACCGTGCAAAAGATGTCAAAAGCGTTGTTCCGGTCTTAAAAGGCGGGACGCAAAACGTTCTGACGATGTGGCTGGAAGTGATGCCTGTCGTCATGGCAATCGGGACCATCGCTACCATTATAGCGGAATTCACGCCTATTTTCGCTTGGCTCGGGGCTCCGTTCGTACCGTTATTGAACTTATTGCAAATCCCGGAAGCCGCAGCTGCGGCTCAAACGGTTGTCGTCGGGTTTGCAGATATGTTTTTGCCTGCGATACTAGGGAGCGGCATCGAAAGTGAAATGACTCGCTTTGTCATCGGATGCTTATCGGTGACGCAGTTGATCTACATGTCGGAAGTGGGCGCGCTATTATTAGGCTCTAAACTGCCGTTGAATATGAAAGATTTGATCATCATTTTCATTTTGCGAACATTGATTACATTGCCGATTATCGCACTTATGGCGCATATAATATTTTAAAAAATGGTATTATATAGTAGGTGCTAAAGGTCAACATTTTTTGATGCAATAAGGAGGACGCCACCATCGAGATCATCTATTTTTTCATCGGATTATTCGCGACTGTTTTCGGCGCGCTCGCAGGTCTTGGTGGCGGGGTCATCATCAAACCTGTTCTTGACTTATTAGGGCATTATGATGTTGCTACTATTTCTGTTTTGTCAGCCGCGACGGTGTTTTCCATGGCCTGTGTCACGTTGTTGAATTCGGTGAAAATGAATGTCCGTATCAATGTTGGAACAAGTCTTCAAATCGCAGCGGGGTCGGTTGCCGGCGGTATGGCCGGCAAAATAACTTTTGATGGCCTTTTTCAAACGTTGCAAGCATCGGATGTCGTCACCGCCATTCAAGCCGCAATTATTGGTGTTTTGATGATTGCGATTTTTTTGCTTTCCATATCAAAAAGAAGCGCATCATTTGAGATAAAGAGTGGCTTAGCCATCATTGGCATCGGTTTTTTGCTTGGGTTGATTGCTGCTTTTTTAGGAATAGGCGGCGGCCCCTTCAATGTAGCGATTTTGATTCTTCTGTTTTCAATGGAAGCGAAAGAAGCGGCGCTCAACTCCACCTTCATTATATTTTTTTCGCAATTATCCTCTTTGCTATTTACGGCAGTGGCCAACGGTTTTGCGCCGAATGATTTGACAATGCTCCCCTTCATGATTATTGGCGGAATATTGGGAGGACTATCAGGGAGCGCGTTGGCAAAGCGAGTCAGCAATCGGCTCGTCGAACAAATTTTTTATATCGGTTTGATTTTTATCATCGCTATAAATGTTTATAATATCATGAAGTATTTTATTTGAAGATGAAAAAGCTGATACTTTTGTATCAGCTTAATGTCAGCTCTAATTGAACAGCAGATGTTTTGTCTTGTTTTTCGATTGTTTCAATCCGTTTTCCGATAATTTCAACCAAGCCGACGACAAGCGCATTTCCCATGCAGAAATATCGCATCCTGTCTGTCATCCCTTCCGTCCAATTGTCAGGGAAACCATTCAGTCGTTCGCATTCGACAGGTGTGAGCAATCGTTTGCGGCCATTCACTTCAACGATGTGTGTGCTGCGGTTTTTGGAACCTTCGCTCGTCAACATCGTTCTTCCGGGTTTGTCTAGCGAATCCGTTGGCGACATGCCTCCCTCTGAAAAGAAATATTTATGTCCGTTTGCAGAAGTTCTTTCTATTTTTTTTGAGCCGCGCAAATAGGCAAATTTTTCTTCATCCTCTTCGGAAAGGTAATATTTCTCATCCACTTCTTCCTCAGGAAGCAAAATATCTCCTAATGCAGTCGGGTTTGACGTGACAGGATTGACATGTGCAGTATAGATGTTTCCCTCCCGCATGATGCCTGCTGTATGAAAGGCAAAGGAAAAAGTATCGGAAATCTCAACTAAATCGATTGGCAATTTCGCATGATCAGCACGGTTTTTAAATGGTTCCTCTTCTACAGGGAAAGGGTGGGCGAAAAATCCTTTTTCAAAGACAATTTCTTCATCTGTCCGTTCCAATTGTTCTCGTGCAAACGAAACATCTTTTTTATATGCAAAGATGAACACTCTTCTTCTTCTTTGTGCAAATCCATAGTCTGCGGCATTGATGACACGCCATTCAACGATATAGTCCAAATCTCTTAGGGTTGCCAGCATCACTGCAAAATCTCTGCCTCTCTGTTTGGAGGGGGATTTGAGCAGGCGGTCGACATTTTCCAACAGGACATACTTAGGATGCGTGCTTTCCAAAACTCTTTTGATTTCCCAAAACAGCACCCCTTTTTTCCCTTGTATTCCTTTCTCGCCCGAAAGCGATCTGGCGACGGAGTAATCTTGGCACGGGAATCCGCCGACAATCAAATTAGGTCTTGCTTGAATAAATGTTTCTTCCTGTATCGTGGCGATATCTTCATTGATATGTATTCCGGTCTCGAAATTGCGTCTATAACATTCGAAAGCATCTTGCGATTTTCTTGCCGGTTCCCACTGATTGGCCCAATTGATTTGGAAAAAGTCAGGATTGGCTTTTTCCAGACCAAGCCGAAAACCGCCTACTCCGGCAAATAACTCCATTACTCGCAATCTATCGGTTTGATTCATTCCAGTACACCCTCTCGTTGATGTTATTATAACGCAAAAACAGCAAAAGATCAACTCGCTGATTTTGGAAAATAAAATTATAGCGGCTGGAAAAACAATGAATTGACACTTGGAAGGGGAACGATCGTTTGCAACAAGTATATAACGAATATCGCTTTATGTAAAGGTTGAATTTTAAAAAGCGATTGAAAATGTTTTGATGCATCATCGAAAAAAAGCATTGCAGCCTTCTTGGCTGCAATGCTGAAATTGTTAGTTTATGTCGATTCTGCGCGGTTCGCTTTCCTTATTTTTCGGCAATCTTATAAATAGAATTCCATTTTTGTTTTCGGCGTTTATTTGATCTGCATTTACATTGTTCGGCAGGGTGAACGCGCGATAAAATGAACCGTAGCTCTGTTCGACGACATGCATTTTGTTATCCTCGTTTTCTGTTTTCGTTTCCCTTTTTCGTTCGCCCTTGATCGTCATCGTGTTTCCTTCCAGTTCGATGTGGATGTCTTTTGGGTCTACTCCAGGGATTTCGACTTCCACTAAGTAATGATCATTCTTTTCTTCTATGTTGCATTTAGGAATGAAGGAACTGCTTTCATTCCGTAGAGACGAAGTGGGCAAAAAAGAATCGTCGAAAAATCGAGAAAACATACCGTCTATCTCATTTTTGAAGCGTTGAATCGGATGTTCGTTTGAATTCCAAGGTTTCATTGGTTGCATGAGAGATGCCCCTTTCATATTAATTTCATAAATACTTTTCCACATTTCTCGACAAATTAAACATCTTTTCTCTATATTTTATTGATTGATGTCAAAAAGGTTCCTTTGAGGCTTGGTTTATAGGACAAAACAGTCATATCAGTTGAATTTTCTATCATTCATTTTAAAATAAAGATGGAGAAGCATTACCGTAAGGAGGAGTTGATAGGATGGAAAAGAAGCAATTTCAGGCGGAATCAAAGCGATTGCTCGATTTGATGATTAACTCTATTTATTCGCAGAAAGAGGTTTTTTTAAGAGAGTTGATTTCCAACGCCAGCGATGCCATCGATAAAATCTATTATAAAACATTGACAGATGATCAATTGACATTCAATCGTGATGATTACTTCATAAAGATAGCGGCCGATAAAGAAGACGGCACATTGACCGTTTTTGATACCGGCATCGGGATGACAAAAGAGGAACTTGAGGACAACCTCGGGACAATCGCAAAAAGCGGATCTTTCGCTTTTAAAAATGAAACGGAAATGGATGAAGACTTCGACATTATTGGACAGTTCGGGGTCGGCTTTTATGCGGCGTTCATGGTCGCCGATACCGTAACGGTCATCAGCAAAGCGTTTGGCCAAGACCAAGCCTATAAGTGGGAATCGGAAGGGGCAGATGGCTATATCATCGAGCCCGCCGAAAAGGCAGATGTCGGAACGGAAATAACTCTCGTTTTGAAAAAAGATACCGAAGAAGAAAAGTATAGCGAATTTTTGGAAGAGTTCCGATTGAAAGAAGTCATTAAAAAATATTCCGATTTCATTCGCTACCCGATCAAAATGGACGTCACAAAAAGTAAGCCTAAAGAAGATAATGATGAAGAATATGTGGAGTATAAGGAAGAAGAAACAATCAACAGCATGGTGCCGATTTGGCGCAAAAATAAGAATGAGCTGACGGAAGAAGATTACATCAACTTCTATCAGGAGAAACATTATGGTTTCGACAAACCGCTAAAGCATATTCATACAAGTGTCGACGGGACGATACGCTACCACGCTATTCTGTATATTCCGGCCACAATGCCGTTTGATTACTATTCAAAAGAATATGAGAAAGGGTTGGAACTTTATTCAAATGGCGTGTTGATCATGGATAAATGTGCAGACCTATTGCCTGACTATTTCAGTTTCGTAAAAGGAATGGTCGACTCGGAAGATCTGTCGTTGAATATTTCTCGGGAGATGTTGCAGCATGACCGTCAATTAAAGACGATTGAGCGCAATATTACACGAAAAATCAAAACAGAATTGAAAAAAATGTTGAAAAATGACCGGGAAAAATATGTCGACTTTTACAATGTATTTGGCCGCCAGCTTAAATATGGAGTGTATAGCGATTTCGGCCAACATAAGGAAGTGCTTCAAGATTTGCTTCTGTTCTATTCATCTACTGAAAAGAAGCTTGTCAGTTTGGATGAATATGTATCCCGCATGCCTGAAGACCAAAAATATATTTATTATGCGACAGGAGAGTCCAATAAGCGGATTGAAAAATTGCCGCAAACCGAAATCGTCGCGGAAAAAGGCTATGAAATTCTGTACTTTACAGAAGATGTGGATGAATTTGCAATTCGGATGTTGATGAACTACAAGGAAAAAGAATTTAAAAATGTATCTAGCGGCGACTTGGGACTCGAATCCGAAGAACAACAAAAAGAAGCAGAAAAAGAAGCTTCCGACAATAAAGAATTATTTGAAAAAATGAAAGAGATATTGTCAGATAAAGTCAAAGACGTCAAAGCGTCACATCGACTCCGTTCGCATCCGGTTTGCTTCTCGACGGAAGGAGAAGTTTCCATCGAAATGGAGAAAGTGATGCAACAAATGCCGGACGGCCAAGGAATCAAGGCAGATAAAATTTTAGAGATAAATGTGGATCATGATGTGTTCAGGTCGCTGAAAGATGCCTATGAAAACGACGAAGACAAACTTGCGCTTTATACAAATCTTCTATATAACCAAGCGATGTTGATTGAAGGATTGCCGATTGCAGATCCGGTCGAATTCACAAATGATATTTGCAAAGTGATG
>Ga0079226_10003528_pt1 | contig 11973 bp, 12 predicted proteins | sample Poulit2014_FD_76345 | JGI IMG/M metagenome (GOLD analysis project Ga0079226, IMG submission 76345) | Agricultural soil microbial communities from Georgia to study Nitrogen management - Poultry litter 2014 | ecosystem: Environmental > Terrestrial > Soil > Agricultural land | place: USA: Georgia... | reverse complement strand
TGCACAGAGTCCAGCTAGGATAAGTGCAGCGGCTGCACGTAAGTCTGTTGCTAGAACTTGTGCTCCTTGTAACTTATTTGATCCTTCAATGATAACACTTCGACCTTCAATTTTCAGACTCGCATTCATTCGACGAAACTCTTCTACATGCATAAAACGGTTTTCAAAAACTGTTTCAGTTAGTACACTCGTACCTTCTGCCAACAACATTGCAACCATCATCTGGGATTGCATATCTGTCGGGAATCCAGGATGCGGGAGTGTTTTAATATCTGTAGCTTTTAATTTCTTAGGTCCTTCAACGCGAATACTGTTTTCTTTTTCCGTAATTTCCGCTCCCATTTCTCTTAACTTTGCGATAACAGGTCGTAAATGCTCAGATACAACATTTTGTATCAAAACATCTCCACCTGTAATAACTGCAGCACCCATACATGTACCTGCTTCGACACGATCAGGAATAATTGTGTGTTCAGTCCCATGTAGTTTTTCTACTCCATGAATACGAATTGTTTCCGTTCCTGCACCTATGATTTTGGCGCCCATTTTATTTAAATAATTCGCTAAATCAACTATTTCGGGTTCTTTAGCACAATTTTCAATTACTGTTTTTCCTTCTGCTAAAGTCGCAGCCATCATAATATTTTCGGTTGCACCTACACTTGCAACATCTAGATAAATCGTTTCTCCTTGTAACCTTCCGTCTGCATGAACTTCCACAAAACCATTACCGATATTGACTGTTGCGCCCATTGCTTCAAAGCCTTTTAAATGAAGGTCAATAGGGCGTGAGCCTATCGCGCATCCGCCTGGTAATGCCACTTTCGCATGCCCATAACGTGCAAGTAATGGTCCAAGGACAAGGACTGATGCTCTCATTTTCCGAACATATTCGAATGGAGCTTCTGTTTCTAACGTATTAGTTGCATCAATAGTTACTTTATTATTATGAAATGTAACATTCGCATTTAAATTTCGGAGTACTTCGTTAATTGTATATACATCATCCAGTGTGGGAACATCGTAAATAGTACTTTTTCCTTCACTAGCCATTATGCCTGCTGCTAGAACGGGAAGAACTGCATTTTTTGCTCCTTCTATTTTGACAGTCCCGTTTAATCCCTTGCCACCTTTTACAACGATTTTATCCATCTGACAATTCTCCTTCAATTTCTGTTCAGTATATTAATATTCATTCAAGAGCATAGGCGTTCCTATTATAATTTCTTTTTTATTTGCTTCATTACTTTTTATAGTCATTTGAAAATTTATATTATCTTGGTCAACCTGTATTTGATTGCTCCATAGAGGTGAATACCCATAAATATCTTTGTCGTATGACGAATGTTGAATGTTATCATCTTGTTCAAGTTTATGTACAATCTGCAAATTTTTCCAAAATTCGTCAAGTAAAATACCATCATTAATTATACCACTTACCCCAAACTTTAAACAAGTGAATTTTTTGGTAAAAGTAAAATTAAAATCATGTTGTAAAGTCCTTGTCAACCTTTTGTAATGCTTTTTAGCAGATTCATCCCATGTCTGACCAGATAATACGATATGAACTGTAACTATATCGCTATGGTGATCAACTAACGCTTGTAAAGAATGATTGATATGTTCATCTTGAATTTGACTCTCAAATGTATATTTTAGCTTACTTTCATCTTTTTGTGTAGTGACTAAGTAACTATTTTGTAACATGTTTGTAATATTGTCATAATTTTCTCGTGGCATTTTTTCAATGATGATTACTTGCCATTCTTGCAAATTCCATCCTTCTTCTTCTCCAGCTTTTGCAATTAACTCAAGTTCCGTATTAACCATATCGATCGAAGGCTGTTGTAAAAGAATAACTGTACTAATAATCAAAAATAATTTCTTCATGAAAAATTCCCCCTGTCTATACTCATTATGTACAGGGGGAATGAAATTAAACGGTACAAATAATTACAATATCCTACAAATAAGCGTTAAAATAAATAAATGAGATCTTGCGACCATTGAATAATATCTAATACGAATCTACTTACACCTGTTCCAATCACAATCGTTATAAAAACGAGTAAAATTTTTGCTTCTGTTACTCGGTTTTTTCTGACAAATGGTTCAATATTTACACCTTGCATCGCTAGCCAAGTAATATAAATAAAAACGATATGAGAAGTCATACCTATAATTGAAAAGAAACCAATTGAAATCACATTATCACCTTACTTTTATCCAGTTTGATATCAATATTAGAAGCGAACCTCACCGTTACGGTCAAAAGAAAAATAACATTTCGATTCAATTTCTAATGCCTCATAAAAACACTAGAAAATATTTCATGGAAATTCTTCCATTATATCGTAACCATGCCATGAACGAGAAAAAATGTCAAATTAATCAAAAGTGAATATCATGGTTTCTTTAAATCGTAATCGTTATAAGCTTAGTAAGTAAATTCTACAAAACAGGATTGATTCAACATAATTTTTATGAAGAAAAGTCAAAATGATTATATATTTCCCGGGAAATAGCGAATATTGCGTCTAATGTCATTTTATTATGAAGAAATTTAATTCTTTCATTTCGGTAATCTTTTTCCAACAAAGAAACGATCCGATCTAATAAGGTTTCTGCCATAAATTTTAAAGTATACAGCTAATATTTCTACGTCTTTGCGTTTCGTATCGTTTAACTTCTTAACAACTGATTCACAATTTATTCGATTATTTAAAAAAACAAAAAACCTCATTTAAGAATATGAGGTTTCATACTAATTATTAGCTACTTCAATTCGATTAATAGCTCGATGTAAAGCTAATTGAGCACGCATAACATCAATATCTGAATCGTTTGATTCTAATAATTTACTTGCTCGTTCTTTTGCTCGTTCTGCTCGTTCTACATCGATGTCAGAAGCTTTTTCAGCAGATTGGGCTAAGATGGTTACTTTATCAGGCCTTACTTCAAGAAACCCACCATTGACTGCGATTAAGTCTTCTGTATCATCTCGTTTTAATCTTACAGCATTAATCGATAACGGAGCTACGAGTGGTATATGGCCTGGTAAGATCCCAAGTTCACCATTTTCGGCTTTACAACTAATCATTTCATAATCTTCTTCTAAGACTGGTCCGTCTGGAGTAACGACACTTACTGATAGTGTTTTCAAGTCGAAACACCTCCTAAAAACGTCAAATAACTAGCCCATTCTACAATACATTAAGATGATAGGGAAAGTTTTCCCCATCATCCAATTAACTTATTTATTGAGCCATTTCTTTCGCTTTTTCTACTACTTCTTCAATACGTCCTACTAAACGGAATGCATCTTCCGGTAAGTCATCGTATTTACCTTCAAGAATTTCTTTAAATCCTTTTACTGTTTCTTGAATTGGTACGTATGATCCTGCCTGACCAGTGAATTGTTCAGCAACGTGGAAGTTTTGTGATAAGAAGAACTGAATTCGGCGAGCACGACTAACAGTTAATTTATCCTCATCACCTAATTCATCCATACCTAAAATTGCAATAATATCTTGTAATTCACGGTACCGTTGTAAAGTTTGCTGTACCGCTGTTGCTACTTCAAAATGCTCTTCTCCTACAATTTCCGGATCAAGTGCACGAGAAGTAGATGCAAGTGGGTCTACCGCAGGATAAATACCTTGTTCAGATAAACCACGGTCAAGGTTTGTTGTTGCATCTAAGTGAGCGAAAGTTGTAGCTGGTGCTGGGTCAGTGTAGTCGTCCGCTGGTACATAAATCGCCTGTATAGATGTAACGGAACCTTTATCAGTAGAAGTAATACGTTCTTGTAACTGTCCCATTTCTGTTGCAAGTGTTGGCTGATAACCAACTGCTGATGGCATACGTCCAAGAAGTGCCGAAACCTCTGAACCCGCTTGTGTAAAACGGAAAATATTATCAATGAAAAGAAGAACGTCTTGTCCTTGTTCATCACGGAAATATTCTGCCATTGTAAGTCCTGTTAAAGCAACACGCATTCTTGCTCCTGGTGGTTCGTTCATTTGCCCGAATACCATCGCAGTCTTGTCGATTACCCCTGAATCTTTCATTTCAAAGTAAAGGTCATTACCTTCACGTGTACGTTCACCAACACCTGCGAAAACGGAAATACCACCGTGTTCTAAAGCAATGTTGTTAATAAGTTCTTGAATTAAAACTGTTTTACCTACTCCCGCACCACCAAATAAACCGATTTTTCCACCTTTAATGTATGGTGCAAGTAAGTCAACAACTTTAATGCCTGTCTCTAAAACTTCTGTATCTGTTGATAAATTCTCGAATTTTGGTGATTCACGGTGAATTGGTGCTTTGTTCGTATCTTCTGATAAATCCTCACCTTCATCAATGTGTTCACCCAATACGTTAAATACGCGTCCTAATGTCTCGTCACCGACAGGAACTGAAATCGCTCCACCTGTACTTGTAACACTCATACCACGCTGTACCCCATCCGTTGAAGACATTGCAATCGTACGGACAGCGTTATCGCCAAGGTGCAATGCTACTTCTAATGCGAGTACTCTAGCCTCGTTTTGTCCCGTTTCATCTGTTTTATCAAATTCAACATGTAACGCATCATAAATTTCAGGTAGTTGTCCTTCTTCAAACTTAACGTCAACAACTGGTCCCATTACTTGTGTAACATAACCATTACTCAATCGATTTCCCTCCTAACTTCCTCTTCACTTCTATACTAGCTATCCACCATTATTCGAGCGCTGCCGCTCCACCAACGATTTCAGTGATCTCCTGTGTAATAGCAGCTTGGCGGGCACGGTTAAACGAAAGAGTTAATTCATCGATTAATTCATCCGCATTATCCGTTGCACTCTTCATTGCAGTCATTCTAGCGGCATGCTCACTTGCTTTTGCTTCAAGAAGCGCACCATATACTAAACTTTCTGCATACTGTGGAAGAAGTACTTTTAAAATTTGCTCTTCATCTGGCTCATATTCATAGGTGCTCGTTGCATCTACACTATCGATATCTGAGATCGGTACAAGTGTATTTGTTTGAACGACCTGTGAAATGGCACTGACAAATTTATTATAAATAATAATTAATTCGTCAATTTCTTCATCTTCATACATTTGAACTGCATTGGATGCAATTGCTTTTATTTCAGCATATTTTGGTTGGTCTTGTAAGCCAATTACTGTATCAGATACAGGCATGTTTTGCTTCTTACAAAAATCCACTCCCATACGTCCAATTGCAATTACTGTATATTCATCGGTGGAAGTATGTCTTTCTTCGACAGTTTGATAAAGCTTTCTTAACACATTACTGTTATAAGCACCGGCAAGACCACTATCTGCAGTAACGATAATGTAGCCTGTTTTTTTAACTTCACGTCTTTCCATCATAGGATGTGTTACATCTGAGCCAGTGCTCGCAATGTTTGCAATGACTTCTTGAATTTTTTCACTATAGGATGCATAGCGTTTTGCATTTTCTTCCGCTTTACTTAATTTCGAAGCAGACACCATTTCCATCGCTTTTGTAATTTGTTTCGTTTTACCGGTTGAATTAATCCGGTCTTGAATATCTTTTAGTGATGCCAAGCTTTTCACCACCCTTCTAAAACAGAAGTGTATTTTAATTTTATTTCAATTTATATAACGTTTTATCTAATTTTGACGTATTCGTTACTTTTGATCAGAAGGTAAAAATGTTTTCTTAAATGCTTCAATAGCATTATTCATTGCCTCTTCGTCCGCTAACTGACCAGTTTCGCGAATTGTCTCAAGTATATCTTTCGCATTTGAATCTAACCATACGTGGAACTCTTCTTCAAAGCGAACAATATCTTCCACGGCGATATCGTCTAAGAATCCTTTCGTCAATGCATAAATAATCATCACTTGTTTTTCTACTGCTAACGGTTTGTGAAGTCCTTGTTTCAACACTTCAACCGTCCGTTGACCACGATTTAGACGGGCTTGTGTCGCTTTATCTAGATCGGAACCGAACTGTGCGAAAGCTTCTAGTTCACGATATGCAGCAAGGTCAAGACGCAATGTTCCAGCAACTTTTTTCATTGCCTTTATTTGTGCGTCCCCTCCAACACGTGAAACGGATAATCCCGCGTTAATCGCTGGACGTACCCCTGAGAAGAACAAATCACTTTGTAGGAAAATTTGTCCGTCTGTGATGGAGATAACGTTTGTTGGAATATATGCCGATATATCACCAGCTTGTGTTTCAACAAAAGGAAGTGCAGTTAAAGAACCGCCACCTAAGTCGTCATTTAATTTTGCCGCACGTTCTAATAAGCGTGAGTGTAAATAGAAAACATCTCCTGGGAATGCTTCACGGCCAGGTGGACGACGTAATAGTAGTGAAAGTTCACGGTAAGCTGCTGCTTGTTTTGATAAGTCATCATAAACTACGAGCACGTGCTTCCCGTTGTACATAAATTCCTCACCCATAGATACTCCTGCATATGGAGCGAGGTAAAGTAGTGGTGCTGGATCAGATGCTCCAGCCGATACGACAATCGTATAATCCAGTGCACCGTATCGACGGAATGTTTCAACTGTTCCTCGAACCGTTGATTCCTTTTGTCCAATGGCAACATAAATACAAATCATATCTTGATCTGCTTGGTTTAAAATAGTATCAACCGCAACCGTTGTTTTCCCTGTTTGACGGTCTCCAATGATAAGCTCACGTTGTCCTCTTCCAATTGGTACAAGGGCATCGATCGCTTTAATTCCAGTTTGCAGTGGCTCGAAAACAGATTTACGCGCCATAACACCTGGTGCATCCGATTCGATTGGACGTGAATTTGTCGTTTCTATTGGTCCTTTCCCATCAACCGGCTGTCCAAGTGGGTTCACTACACGGCCGATTAATTCCTCCCCAACTGGTACTTGCATGATTCGTCCTGTACGACGAACTTCATCGCCTTCTTTTATCTCTGTATATGGTCCTAAAATAACGATCCCGACATTACTTTCTTCCAAGTTTTGTGTCATACCTACGACACCATTGGAAAACTCAACTAATTCACCAGCCATCACGTTATCTAAGCCATGGGCACGTGCAATTCCGTCCCCTACTTCAATAACTGTACCGACATCGTTTATTTCAATTTCTGAATCATAATTTTCAATTTGCTGTTTGATTAGCGTACTGATTTCTTCAGCAGTAATGCTCATACCATGTCACCCCTATCCTTATATACTGACGGAACCAATATTATGTTTGATTCGATTGAGTTTACCGCGAATCGATCCATCATATATCGTATTTCCGACTCTTATTCTGATACCACCTAGTAACGATGGATCTACAATGTTTACAATTGAAATGCTTTTTTTATTAAGTTGCTTTTTTAGTGAAGCAGCGATTTTTTCCTTTTCATCATCCGATATTTCACGAACCGAATAAACAGTTGCCGCTGCAATTCCGTTCGTTTCATTATATTGTTCGATAAATGCATCAACAATTAAAGTCATAATATCGATACGATGACGTTCAACAAGAATTTTAATCGTATGAATGACATCTTCGTCACATTTTTCAAATGCTTCATCAATCAACTTCATCTTTTCATCGTTGTTTACACGCGGATGATTTAAAAAATCACTTATTTCATTGTTATTTTGAAAAACTTCTTTAACAATTTGCAATTCAGAAATAAGTTGATCTACACTGTTTTTTTCACTTGCAAGTTGAAAAAGAGCATCTGCATATCGTTTTGCAACTACTGCTTCACTCATTGCTCTTCTCCTACCTCTTTAATATATTCTTCGATCAGTTTATCTTGATCTTGTGCGCTAATTTCTTTTTCAATTACTTTACTTGCAATTAAAACGGATAATGAAGCAACTTGGTCCTGAAGTGCTTGGATCGCTTTATCTTTTTCATTTTGAATTTCTTCTTGTGCTGCTTGTTTTATACGTTCTGCTTCATTTTTTGCAGAGGCAATAATGTCCTCTTCTTGTTTTGTACCTGCATTTTTAGCATCTTCAATAATTTTTTGTGCCTCTTGTTTTGTTTGTTTTAATTGTTCAACAGCTTCTTTCGATGCCTTTTCTGCTTCGGCTCGACTTTTCTCAGCTGCATCAATTTCATTTGCAACATGCTCTTCTCTTTTTTGCATCATATTTACAACAGGTCCCCAAGCAAATTTGCTCACGAGATAGATGAGTAGAATAAAGAAAAAGAGCATAACGATCATATCGATTACATGAAATCCACCTAGCACACAATTCACTCCTTTCAAGGGTTATATACGATTAACATAAACGATGGCGAAGGGTTTGATCTGCGCTTCGCCTCATATCACCATTTGTTATTGATTCTTTACATTACCATTAATGCAATAACTACCCCAATAATTGGAAGTGCCTCAACTAAACCAATACCAATGAACATAATTGTTTGTAACTGTCCTCTTAATTCTGGCTGACGTGCAACACCTTCAACTGTTTTACTAACAATCATACCGTTCCCAACACCTGCTCCTAATGCACCTAAACCTACTGCGATTGCCGCTGCTAAAGCTCCCATAATATAAAATCCTCCTCAAATGTATATAATAATTTTATAATTTCCAGTTTTATTGAAAGTTATAAAGCTGGTTAATTAATAATTTCTATTTAATGTTCTTCATTTACTTTGTGCCCAATATAAACCATTGACAGCATTGTGAAAATAAATGCCTGAATTCCTCCAATAAAAACACTAAATCCTTGCCATGCTAAGAAGGGAATAGCTCCTCCAATAAATCCTATTACACCTGTAGTCGTTAACCCAACTAGTAATGTTAATAACACACCACCAGCAAACATGTTACCAAACAGACGTAATCCAAGCGTTAGTGTGTTCGCAAACTCTTCAATTAGTTTAATTGGGAATAAAAACCATACCGGAGTAAAATAGCTTTTGAAATAATGCTTTGATCCACGAAGTTTTATTCCATAATAATGAGATAGAATAATAACTAGTGAGGATAATGTTAATGTTAGACCCGGATCAGCTGTCGGTGAAGTCCACCAAACCTCTCCGTTATAGATAACAGTTGTCATCACACCAAGTAAGTTTCCTACTAAAATAAATGTAAATAATGTTATCGCTAATGGTAGGAATCTTTTCCCTGTTTTCCAATCCATTGTATCGTTGATAATCCCTTTAACAAAGTCAAGAATCCATTCCATGACGTTTTGTGCACCTGTTGGTTTCATTTGCAATTTTCTTGCACCTAATACAGATAGTATAAAAACGATCGCTGATGTGACGATGATCATCAACACGTTTGATAAGTTAACAGATAGCCAAGGAATACCAAATACATTTTCTATGATTGGTGCTCCATGCTCCATTGTCTCACCCCTCTTTCAAACATTATTTCCTATTGAACCAAATAAAGTCTATCATAATGACAGGATAAGATGTCATTAGTCCAATAACAAAGCCAATTATGCTCAAATCGTAACGAATTGCTAATAAAGCACCGAGCGCTGCTGCTGCAAGTCTAGATATCGTACCAATTCCTTTACGTTTTCCAGTCTGTTCAGCAGATTCACCTAAGAGATTCGTTTTGCGTTGTAAGAGCCAGAGATTATAAAAACTGATTCCTGTTCCAAGCAATAATCCAAGAAAAAAATGCTTGTTCGGCATAATGCCAGTCAACACTGCAATCAGTGCTAATAAAATAATCATCCATTTCCGTTGCCTAATAGCCATCGTACGATAATTTGACATAATGTACTCACTTTCGTCTTATCTAAATAATTTTATTTAGATATACAAAAAAGCGTGGAATATGTTTTTTTATGTAAAACATTTCACATAAAAACATAAAAAGGGAAAATGCACACAGTGCGTTTAGTATATCTAATTGATTCCACACGATGAATTTTACAATAGTGGTAACGCATTGTCAATTCATTGTATACCGGCTTTTTAAAATAAAAATATATATAAAGTTGTTGTCTTTCCACATAATAAGCCTATCTTAATTCGAATTGATTATAAATGACAAATTTATGAACAATTTGACTGAAGATTTATTCTACATATATCGAGTGGAATTAGCAATTTTCCCTTTTCATGATGACGTAATTTTTCTATTTCTTTGGATGAAGTATCCTAATACAGTATATCCGTCGGCACACCATTATCCATCGGTGTATCCTTTAAGAACTTATTCCAATACAATTTCTGTATCGTAATTGATAAACTCTCCGTTTTCTAATTGAACAACGATCAATCCATAAAAATGTCCTCTTTGCTCAACATTGCGTCTTTTTATTTCTCCTTCATTCATGCCAACCTCAAGATCTGTCCATTTTGTAAGTGTACCTTCAAACATTAACGAATTTGGATCATAAAGCTGGATCTGTATTGACTTAACTGGTTCAGCAACATACATCTGATATTGATACACATCTTGATCGAGTTGATTTAGTTGAAATGAGAACCCCATTACTTTTGGATACTCCGCTGATTCACTTAGAAATACATAAGGAAGAGTAAATGTATCATCTTCACTTTGTAAATGTAACCAACCTTGATACGTACCCTCTTCTAGCAGGTTTGTGTTAACTTTTAATTTTACGGGAATTTCTTTTTCTTCTCCCGCATCCAAAGTAAATGTTTGTGGTAAATGCCAAGACAACCCTTTTTCTTTTTTCGGAACATCAAAGTAAAATTGCTGCTCTTCCTCTGAGACATTTTCGATCTTTACATTTATCGTTCGTTCATCTATATGATGTCCAAATTTTCCAAAAGACAAAAGTGGATTTAAAAGAATCGTTTCTGTTTCAATTGCCGCTTCAATATCGATTAAACCTGCTCCTTGTGTAACAGGTTCTGCCAACTTACCTTCTTTATCATAAATTTGTTGAGCTGTCGTTTTTATCGAACCAAAAATCTGTTCATTCGTCCATGTTGGTTGTGCTTCTTTAATTGCAGCTATTGCTCCTGCTACATGAGGTGCAGCCATACTTGTCCCATTTAGAATATCATATCCACCGGGAACCGTACTTAAAATATTTACCCCAGGTGCACTAATATCCGGTTTCATCATCCAGTTTACCGTTACAGGTCCACGTGAACTAAAATCAGCGATCGTTTCGTTAGAAATCTTCTTTGTGTTTTTAAAATAAACATCATCCTGTTGTTTTTCTAACCATCTACCATCTTTTATGGATATAATTGCGAGTGGTATTTTGACATTAGCTTCTTTCAACCCGACTAACCATTCTTGATCATTTGGTTTTATATTATAAATAATTGCAGCTACGGCCCCTTGTTCTTGTAATTCTAATACTTCCGTAACTACTGGTTTCCCCTTTTGCTTTATTAACCCGATTTTATCTCTCACCTCATTATCATCAGGGGAAGCAATTTTATAATCCCGATCCAGATTCCAAGAAATAGAAAACTGGAGTGGAGATAATGGTATTTCTCTGTTTGTGTGTGGATCATATAAAAAAGGTATCTCTCCAGTCGGTTGAAATGCTCCGACAGACAATGCTGCGGAAGCGGTGGCAGGTGCACCGACCGTCCAATTCATTGGTCCAGTATTCCCGTTTGCTACAACGACTGCTACCCCTTGTTTAGATGCTTCATTTACTGCTTTACTCGTCGGATAGTCTGGGCCATTGACCGTATTCCCAAGCGATAAGTTGATCACATCCATCCCATCTTTCACCGCTTCTTCTATGGCTGCAATGACTTGTATCGAAGTACCCATCCCGCCAGGACCTAACGCACGATACGCATAAATATCGCCATCCGGAGCAACACCTTGCAAATTTCCATGTGCTGCAATAATTCCCGCGACATGTGTTCCATGCGATGTTGGCATCCCCTCTTCTTCAGTCGTTTCCATCGGTTCATCATCTAAATCTATTAAATCATACCCACCCAGATAATTTAATTTTAAATCAGGATGGTTAAAATCAATCACTGTATCAACGACGACAATTTTTATC
>Ga0079226_10003527_pt1 | contig 11977 bp, 14 predicted proteins | sample Poulit2014_FD_76345 | JGI IMG/M metagenome (GOLD analysis project Ga0079226, IMG submission 76345) | Agricultural soil microbial communities from Georgia to study Nitrogen management - Poultry litter 2014 | ecosystem: Environmental > Terrestrial > Soil > Agricultural land | place: USA: Georgia... | reverse complement strand
ATCTAATACAAAAGTATCTTCTTTGCCTGGATAAATTCTATTTAATCTTGAAAGAGTTTGTACTGCTTTAACTCCTTTTAGTTTTTTATCTACAAACATAGTATGAAGTAACGGTTCATCAAACCCTGTCTGATACTTTTCTGCTACTATAAGCATATTAAAATCATCAGTGGAAAATTCAGACGGTAGCTGGCTTTCCCTAATAGTTGAACCGTCTTTTCTTTTGTTCATTTTCTCTTCTCTATACTCTACTCCCTTGTCATTTACAACATCTGCAAAAGCTACTAATATTTCTAAATCATCATATCCTTTAATTTCAATATACCTTTTAATCTCATGATAGTACCTAATAGCATGAAGTCTAGATGCTGTTACTATCATAGCTTTTCCTTTACCATTAATTTTATTTTTTGTAATTTCCCTAAACTGTTCTACAATTATCTGAGTTTTCTGTTGTAAATTATGAGGATGTAGAGAAGTAAATCTATTTATAGTCCTAACAGCAGTAGAAGAAGGTACTTCTGGGTTTTCTTCCGTATCTTTAGCTATTTTATAGCAGGTTCCATGGGTCATATAATTTTGTAAAACGTCTAGTATGAACCCTTCCTCAATGGCCTGTCTCATAGAATAATTATGGTAAGCTTCTTTATTACCATATTCTGTTGTTGTCCCAAATAGATCTATTGTCTCCTTTTTTGGAGTAGCTGTAAAAGCAAAGAAGGACAAATTATTATGTTTACCTTGAGATATAATTTCCCTTACTAATTTATCTTCATTATCTAAAGCTTCATCTTCCTCTATACCTTCAATTTCTGCGAATTCTCTTAAGGCTTCTTCTGTATCAGCTAAAGCTGTTTTCATCATCTTAGCACTACTACCAGACTGACTTTGGTGAGCTTCGTCTACTATAACTGCATATCTTTTTCCTTTAGCATCATCTACATCTTCATATATAATAGGAAATTTTTGTAGGGTAGTAACTATTATCCTATTATTATCATTTAAGGCATCTTTTAAATCTTGTGAAGTTTTATCTTTGCCAATAGTCTCAACTACACCTGGCGTATGATCAAAGCTCATAATAGTTTTTTGTAATTGACTATCTAATACTCGTCTATCTGAAACTATAATTATAGAAGTAAAAATAGGTTCATTATTATTATCATGCAAATTAGAAAGTCCATAGGCAAGCCAAACTATAGAATTACTCTTACCAGAACCTGCGCTATGTTGGATTAAATAATCAGTTCCTGTACCTTTTATTTTCACATCTAAAATAAGTTTCTTTACTACATCTAGTTGATGATATCTAGGAAATATTAATCTCCTTTTAGTTACTTTTACTTCTTTTCCATTTTTAGATTTAATTTCTGTCTTTTCTTCTAAATGCATAAATCTTTGAATTATATCCATTAATGTATCTTTCTTTAAAATTTTCTCCCACAAATAAGAAGTTGCATATCCATTAGGATTTTCTGGATTACCTTTACCTCCCACGTTTCCAGGACCATTGGAACCCTGGTTAAAAGGTAGGAAAAAAGTATCTCTACCTTTTAACTCTGTAGTCATTTCTACTTCATAATGGTCTACAGCAAAATATACTAAAAATCTAGTATTAAAATTAAAGCATTTTTCCCTAGGGTTCCTATCTTCCATAAATTGAGCCTTACCATTATCTACAGTTTGTCCAGTTAACTGATTTTTAAGCTCTAAAGCAATTATAGGAATACCGTTTAAAGATAGAACCATATCTATAGAATTTTTATTTTTTGTAGAATAGTAAAATTGTCTAGTGCAGGTTAATATATTTTTATTATATTTATCTACAACCTTTTGATTTAAAGTACTTTCTGGCTTAAAAAAAGCAAATTTAAATCTAACTCCTCTATCTGTAATACCATTTCTTAATACATTTAAAAGCCCATGCATTTTAACAGAATCATCAAACCTTCTATATAAAGCTTCTTCAGGTTTATTTCTATAGATTTTCTCATATCTCTTCCATTGCTTTGGTTGAGTAGATTTAATAAACCTTAATAAAGTATTCATGTCTATAGCTTTTTCTTTATCATAATTAGCCATATTCCCTTTTTCATATCCACCATAACTTAAAAGATAATTCTCTATATCCTGTTCAAACCTTTTCTCCCTATATTCCAACTATTCCACCTCCCTTTTTCCAGTTACAGTTTCATATATTAAAGATTTCTTGTACTTTTCCATTTCAATTATAAGCTTTTCTTTAGATTCTATTATTCGATCTATTTCTTCACACTTTTTGTCTAAATATGAGGCTATTTGTTTTTGTTCTTGTAGTGGGGGGAGTATCCCTAAAATTGTTTTCAATATTGACTGTGTTATGCTATATACTTTAATTCCAACAACCCTACTTGAAACTTGTTCTTTTATAGGATTGGACAAGAGCATATATCTAACATATATAGGGTTTTCCTTTCTTCTTAATCGAGCTGTAACTGTATGTGACCCTGCAAAAATTAATTCATTCCTATCTTCACGTATCACTACACAATTACCACTTCCCTCACGATCTTCCGAGGTATCACAAAAAACAAAATCACCTTTATTCACTAAAGCATCTTCTTTAATATTTAAATATTCTTCATCTACACTTTTTAGTTCATCCCTATCAATATCCAAGTCAAACTTATATTTAGAATGTATCTCCCCATAATTTATAACTTTTATACCCTTATCTTTTAATTCTGATTTAGTAATTGTTAATCCACTACCAAATTTAAATAATTCTCTTAACCTAATTACATCCCAATGCTCTGGTATATCTCCTAGCCATTCTATACCACTATTTTTCATAGACACATTTTCATCTAGTCCTTTAGTTACTGTTTCTGTTATAAGGGATTGTTTATATTTTTTATATTCTTTTATGACTTTTTTAGTTTTGGATATAACATTATCTATTTCTGATACTTTTTTATCTAGAAAATCTGCTATGGCTTTTTGTTGTGGTTGGGGGGGTAAAATAATATTTATATTAGCCATTTCATTGTTCATAATCTTATATCCATTTGTATCTAATCTTTTATGAAATATGGCAATATATTCTAGACTATATTTTAAGTATTGTAGATTATTTTCCAGTCTATTTAATTTTAATGTCCCGCATACATTAGTACAATTATATTTTCCGGTCCTTAAAAATACTGTTCCTGCATTTGCACCATCAGTTGTCCACGTCAACATATCTCCTTCAAAGTCGTAAGAATCTATGAATCCTAGCACTCCATCATTTTTAGTCTGTGATGAATAAACTGGATATTTCCCTTTCGATTTTAATTCTTGCTTACCAATAACCCTACCACGCCCCAATTCAAATAAATATTTTACTTTTACCACTTCCCAATCTTCTGGTATCTCCCCTATCCATTCTATACCACTATCCTTCATAGCTTTAGTCAATTCTCTCACCGTCCTCACTAAAGAGATTTTTTAGTGATTTATTTATATCCTTTTCTATTTCTAATATTCTTGTGGATATTTCATCTGCTGGTTCTGGCTCTTCAAATTTATAGAAATATCTTGTAAAGGGTATTTCGTAACCTATTGTAGTTTTTTCTTTATTTATCCAAGCTTCTGGATTATATGGCAGAACTTCTCTTTCAAAGTATTCATCTATATCTTCACTTAGTGGTACTCTTTCTGTATCTCTTAAGTCTGGGTTTGGCTCTATTTCTCCTCTAGTATTTTTGCATATGCTGGCCTCTTCATTGTGTTCGCTAAATACTTTTACTATAGCATTTCTTAAAGGTGCTCTAAGTTTTATATTATTATCTTTAAATAAATTATTTATCATTTCTATAAATTCATCTCTATCCATATATTCCCTATCTATTAAATTTTCAAAAAGAGCTATTATTTTTTCTTGGGTTTCTTCTCCTGCTTTTATTTCTTTTTTAATTTCTTCTTCTGTTTTTCCTCTTCTCTTTGCTTTTGTTAGTTTAGCTAAATTTTTATATTGAGTTTCTTCTTTAAGTCTCTCTATTCCAGCTTCATCTATTTTAAATTTAAGTCTTAATGGGGTTTCTATAGTTATTTGATTATATCCAAAATCTATATTGTCAAATACTTTAGATTCACAAATCTTATCTCCCACTACATATTCTTTATTTAAAAAGTCTCCATAAGCTTTTATTATTATTTCTCTACATTCCTTAGTTATATCATTTCTCTTATTACCAATGGATTTTCTTCTCTTTTCAAAAGTTTTAGAAGCATCTATAAGTTGTACCTTTCCCACTCTGTAATTAGGTTTATTTTTGGATATTATCCATATATAGGTTGTTATTCCTGTATTGTAGAAACTATCATTTGGTAATTGCACTATGGCTTCCAACCAATCATTTTCAATGATATATCTTCTAATTTCACTTGGTCCTGAACCTGCATCTCCTGTAAAAAGAGGAGAACCATTATGTACTATAGCCATTCTTCCTGTATCTTTTAATTTTGCTATACCATTTAAATCGAAAAGTTGTTGTCCATCATTTGAATAGGGAAGCCCTACACCAAATCTTCCTTTGTCTCCTAATTTTGCTTCATCTTCTACAGCTTTCTTTTCTGCTTTCCAGTCTATGCCAAAGGGTGGATTTGAAATACAATAGTCAAAAGTATAATTTTTAAATTGATCTTCTGTTAGGGTATTACCAATTTTCATATTTTGAGCATCTCCATGTCTTAAGAGCATGTCCGCCTTAGCTATAGCATAGGTTTCTGGATTTACTTCTTGCCCAAAAAGAGTTACTTTTGCATTTTTATCTAAATCTTTTAGTCGTTCTTCCATACACCCTAACATTTGAGAAGTCCCCATAGTTTGATCGTATACAGTTTTGACTATTCCTTCTTCTAATAATATATCCTTATCCTCTGAAATAAGTAAGTCGGTCATTAAATAAATTATATCCCTACTTGTAAAATGTTCCCCCGCCTCTTCATCATAGGACTCTGAAAATTTTCTTACTAATTCTTCAAAAATATATCCCATATCTACACTAGAAAATTTATCTGGCCCCATATAGGATTCTTTTTTATTAAATTCTTGTATTATTAGAAATAGCATATTTTTACTTGCTAGTTTAGTTATTTCCTTATCAAAGTCAAAATTTTCTAAAACATCTATAACATTCTCGGAAAATCCATTTATAAATTCCCTAAAATTATCTTCAATATGTTCTGAATCTGCAACTAAATTTGTAAAAGTATAGGGACTTGTATTATAGAAATCATAGCCAGATGCTTCTTTTAAGAATCTTTCCGGAACTTCATAATCTTTTACATCTTCATAAGTTTCTAATACTTTTTCTTTAGTAGGATATAAAGCATCATTGAATCTTTTAATTATAGTCATCGGGAGTATAACCTTACCATATTCATGTGGTTTATAAAGTCCTCTTAATATATCTGCTATATTCCAAATCATATTAGCTTTTTCTTGTATATTTATTCCTGTTTGTCTGTGTTTGTTTATTTCATTCATTTAAAAAACCTCCTATATCTGCTTCACTTTTAGTGTATAATTAGCCACTTCCTCAATTATATCATATAAATTTATTTAACAGTTGGACTCTAATGAGAAATTTCACAACATAAAAAGTGGTAGGATTTTACTCCTACTATTTTATAAAAAGAATTTTTAATCTCTATTTCCCCAGTATTCTTTAATATTATCAAAATTTTGTCTACAGATATATCATTAAAGATTTCCTCCTCTAATTTTAAATAATCTTCTTTACTTATTTCATTAGATGTTATACGGCACATTATAATGTCCTAAATCTATTAATATTAGTCAGATTAAATTGAACTTTTTTATTTAAGTCAGATGTGTTAATCTGACTTAGAAAGAATCAATTATTATATTTTAACTTATTATGCTTAATAACTACAAATGTGAATACTGACATATATGCAAGGAAAGTTATTCAATCTTTTGCTACACATTTTACTACAACTATGTAACAGATAAATTTTCTTCTTTTACTAATTTCCTATTCTATTTTAATTAGTACATATTATTAAAAAAACCCTTTCCAAAAAGGGTTTTTTAATCTTTGATTTCCCAATATTTTTTTGCATTATCAAAAATTTCATCTATGGACATATCTTTGAAAATTTCTTTCTATAATTCTAAATAATCTTCCTTACTTATACCTTCAGAATGACGGATAAATCTTAGAAACCCAGAATATCCAAGTTCTTTTATCAATGCTCTGGAGCCTTTTTCTAATATTTCTTTATCTGTATATTTAACTCTTTCATTCGATAACATCAATATCCATCTCCTTCCTAAGAAAATCTATAGGATTATATAATCTAATATCTCTAATAATATCTTTTAATTTATCATTATTTTTTTCTATTGTTTTTATAAGCTTATCATCGTATGTAATAAAATAATCGCAGTCTCCATGTATAGCGGATGCAAGGTGTAATGCATCCTTATCTTTAGTATTTGAATTTTCCACTATAATTGTTGCTATTATTTTAATTTCATTATTAGGTTTTATGATTTTATTCCATAAAGTGGAGATTGATTAAATATGAAGCCTTCTCTCAATAAAAGGATTCATACTATTTTCATATTCCAAAATAAAAGACCATACTAATTCATAATTTCCTTTCTCAATAAGTTCAAATAGTATGTCAATTGCCATTGATTCAAACTGAATAATTTTTACTTAACAATGCGGAAATAAAAAATAAAATACCTGATGTAAAATAAAGTGTAACAGTTACTTTATTCTTATTTTTCATAGTTCTCCCTTCCATTTTTTAATGCTGGCTTACTTTTTTGGATATATAAAGAAATTTTGTTGCACATAAATCTACAAATGTACATTAATAATTATATTTTTTTCTCATATATAGTTAAATCTGCTAAATCAATTACTGATTTAGAACGAATCAAAAAATCTAAGCCTATAAGACCATTAATTCTATCATTAGGATCAATAACACCAAAATCCAATTTGATATCTTTTAAAACTAAGCTTCCACATCTTATTGCATCTAACCCTTTTCTTATAGAATAACAAACCATTCCACCATAACCAGTAGCTTTTACAAGCTCATCATCATCTAAAAGTGGAATATCCATTTCTTCCAAATATTCTGTTGCAATAATTGTATGGGAGGCTCCTGTATCTATTATTACATCATCTATAATAATAGATTTTTCTTTGTATTTAAGTTCTATAGAAGTATATAGTAGGCCTTTTTTATATTCTAGCTTGTTCATATTATATACTCCTTCTGATCCCAATATTTTCTACTAACTGTATTACTACTTCTTTGTTTTTAGTACTATATACAAGTTCTTCAGGTTTGCAACTAACGAATTCTTTCATTGCTTCTTTTCCATCTGAAATAGCCTTAATTACTGCCACATTATCCACATATTCCTTATTTCCTATAATTCTTGATTCCAATACTTTAAATTTGACAAATTGATTTGGATATAGCTCTCTTACTTCTTGCCATTTCATATCTTGCACCTCCACATGTATATTTGCTTACATTATATCATAATTTTCTGTATATAATAATCTATAACTAATCATTTCACTACATTTCTATTAATTCTTAATGTGTTTTTAGGATAGAACTTCAAACCCATTGACTTATCTACACTTAATGCTCGTGTCATTATTATAGCACGTTCTCCTACTGTAGGGGTCATAGATACTATCAGTTTCTTTTGGTTTTAGTATTCTAACCATAACTTCTTTTACTTCTTCTGGAGTATAGAATTCTCCACCCTTTTTCCCACCATCATCGGCAAACATCTTTATTAGATACATATAGGCATCGCCTAAAATATCTGGCTTTTCTAAACCTTCATTAGATAAATTTATACTATCGAATATTTGAAGTAATTGATTTAATTTGCTATCTGGCACTTTTTCTTTATCATTGTAGTTTGCTGTTGTCAATACTCCTATTAATTCTGAGTTTTTAGGCTCATCTTCTATAGCTTTAAAAGCTTTGTCTAGCTCTGGTCCTATATCAAAGTTTAAATCTTTAAATTTATCCCATCTAGCTTACTCTGGTACATAAAATATTTCATATAAAGAAGGATCCGATATTAAAGCTTCTATTGTTTCATCATCCATACCTTTATTTTTATATTCTTCTATCAATTTTTCCCTTTCTAAATCAAAAGAGATATAGTGATCTTAAAAATTTTTCTTTAATTTTAAATAATCTTCTTCACTTATTCCATTGGAAATATAAAATGACTAGCCATCACATGATAGCTAGTCATTTTATATCCTAAGATACATATTTTTAACATCCTCTAAACTTTCATATTCAAAGATATCATCAATTATAATTTCTAAAGTAATAGCATCAAGTTTTGATATTCCTATCCTAAGTTCCTCCGGTAAAGCTCCAAATTTTTTGGTTAATAATTTTATCACAGCTTTTTCAAAGGCTTTCGTCTCTCCTTTTTCTATTCCTTTTTCTATTCCTTTTTCCATTCCCTTTTCTATTCCTTTTTCCATTCCTTCTTTTCTAAATATTTCAGCTAAAGTCATAACTCGTTCACTCCCTTCTGGATAGGTACTTTCAATTTTTTTAACTATCTCATTAATATCTGTCCTAGATAAGTCTTTGCCAGCACTAAAAATATATCTCATAAGTGTTTCAAAATATTCTATTCCCGTTTGTTTATCTTCTAATTCTTGTAGGTATTCTATTGAACGTGAAATAGATTTGAGCAATTCTTCGCTATCTTTTGTAAATATATCCCTCATTATAGTCATTGCTATTCTATTTATAACTTCACCTTTTATTTCCTCATCTGTATATCTTAATATATCATATAAAAGATATTTATAATTAGGTATAAATTCTTGTATATCTTTTGATAATTCCTCATATCCTGTTATTATTTCCCCAAGGCTAGTTTTTATATTCCAATCGCCTTTTCCATGATATATTACTAATGGTAGTGTAACACAGAATCTATAATTTAATTTTTTTCGTAAATCCATAATATATGCTATTTACATTTTACCTTCATTTATCCTATTTAAACACCTAACTTAATGAGCGACAGTGAATTTTAGTAAGTGTCATGCAACCCTCTCTAAATCTATTTTTATACAGCACATTACCTTAACCTAAAATCTCTAAAATCTTTTAAAGCTTGATTTTGAAATAATTGTAAGAATATTAACCTTGTAGTTACGCTCTAATACAATTTTACCCAGCAAGTTTAATAAACACAATCTAGAAATATGAAAGTTACACAATTAGAGAAACTATACCTTTTTCTATGCTTTCCAAAGTATTTTTGTATTTTTATTTGGATGTAATTTAGATGGTTCATCTGATGATAAATCCTATAGTACCACATCTATGAACCAACACTTTGATAGTTATTTAGGGATCTTTCCCATACTCTATAAGCTATAAATCCTAAACATACAACCAAAGCTAGTACCATATAGAAATAGCTTTTTAATTTAGTTACATCTTTTAATGGATAGAAAGTCACCAATCCATATGGCACTATAAAAGTGGCTATATAAGATATAAATTTAGGATATATATTCATAGGATATCTACAAAAATCTGTTATTGCTACAATAAATTTTACTCCCATTAAAGTATCATAGTATCTAAAACTAAGGCAATTAATGAAAATAGAGAACCATAACATAATTAACATTCCACAGTGTGGCAATAATATTAATAATGCCATGTCTAAAGTATTGTTTGTAAGTTTTTTAATTGTAACAATTAATACTAAAAGATTTATTATTACAGCAGGCATTTCCTTTATTGAAATATCATACGCAATTATATATTTTAACGGATTTACCGGTTTAATAAGAACGCAATCTAATTCACCATTTTTAATATACAAATCAGAAAATCCTATCATCCCCATAAATAGCATATGATATATTGCCTGCATATAACTAACTGAAAAATATAGATATACTAATTTACTCTGATTCCATCCATTTATTGTTGTTACATTATTAAAAATTGATTCAATGAATATTATTCCAATTAAAGCTTTTATAATAGATGATAAAATACCTATGAAAAAGTCTTTACGATATACATAAAGCATTTTAAGTTTATATATAAATAACTTTAAATATATACTATTCATGTTAGCCTCCAAAAATCTCTGTTCTTTTCCTTGCTTTATTAAACATAATTACTGAAATTCCTTTGAGAACAACTAGCCAAACTAATTGAATTAATATACTTATAAACGTACTATCAGCTAATCCTAAATAAATCATTATTGGTGTCTCAACTAAGCTTTTAAATGGTAAAAAAGAAGATATTGTTATTAAATAGTCCGGTAAAAAAGTAATAGGTATTAAAGCCCCAGAAAAAAATAAATATATTACCTCAAAGGATATAAATACTCCCCATATATTAGTAACCCAAAAGCTTAATAAACCAACTATGTAGAACATATAGAATGAAATTAAGTATGAATTAATTAGAGATAAGAAAAAATATATAAAATTATCACTATATATTAACGTTTTACTAAAAATTCCAAGTATCAAAATAGGTAACCCCATAAAGCCCATTGTATAGATAACATCACCTATACTGTAAAATAGCAGATATCTTTGAAAATTGATCGGTCTTAGTAAGTCTATAGCAATATCTCCCCTTTTATTTTTCCACCCTATCTCCATAGTAATCCATCTTGGTAGCATACTTTGAATTATAAAGGATAGAACAAAGTACGTCATAATATGCTCTTGATTAAATCCATTTATAGTTTTCCCCCCTGAAATAATGGCTTTCCATAGGAACCAGTATATCAAAAATTGCATTATGCCCATTAATGAATAAAAAAATAATTTCATCTTATAAACATAACTGTTTTTTATTGCTACTTTTATAATTGAAATATTTCTTTTCAATTCATATACCACCCTTTGCGTAAACATTTCTGATTATATCTTCTAAGTTATTCTCATCTATTTTGATATTTTGAACATCAACATCAAGGGCAAATATCTCTTTAATTATTTCAGATGCATTAATGCTCTTCTCATCAACAGATATTGATATTTTATTCGCTATACCTTCATTATGAATAATTATATTATTATTCTGTACATAATCACTGTACAGTAATTCTATTTTCTCTTTTATTTTACTCGCATTCTTCGTTTTAAAACTAATCATCTTATATGTCCCATATTTTTCTTTAAAATCTAAAATTCCTTTATCTTCAATTATTTCTCCGTTTTCTAATAGCACTATTCTGTCACAGATTTTATCTATATCCTCCATATCATGTGAAGTAAACAAAATTGTAGTTCCATATACTTTATTTAATATTAATAACATTTCTCTAATTGCAGCTTTAGTAAAAATATCTAACCCTATCGTCGGTTCATCAAGAAAAATAATTTTAGGAGAATGTAATAACGTCAACGCTATATTAGCTCTCATTTTCTGTCCTAACGATAGTTTCATTACTGGTTTATCTAGAATCTCGTGTAAATCAATATATTTTTCAAAAAATTTCATTTTATCTTTATAATAATTATCGCTTAGCTGATATAAATCTTTATTAAATTTAAAGGAATCTCTCACCCTTAAATCCCAAAATAATTGGTTACGTTGTCCAAATACCACCCCAATATTTTTTACATAATCATTTCTATCAATAAATGGATCTAAGCCATTTATTGATATCCTTCCTTGTGTTGGCCTGATAATTCCAGTTAAGAGTTTTACCGTTGTAGATTTACCCGCACCATTACTGCCTATATAGCCTACTTTTTCACCTTGTTCTATGTACAAATTTATATTCTTTACCGCATAAATTTTTTTATATGTCTTCGGTAAGAAAAGATCTTGTAGAAAAGACTTCCTATTACTAATCTTATAAATTTTAGTTACATTATTCACTTCAATCAATTACTATTCCTCCTAAAAAAAGGTT
>Ga0079226_10003525_pt1 | contig 11982 bp, 4 predicted proteins | sample Poulit2014_FD_76345 | JGI IMG/M metagenome (GOLD analysis project Ga0079226, IMG submission 76345) | Agricultural soil microbial communities from Georgia to study Nitrogen management - Poultry litter 2014 | ecosystem: Environmental > Terrestrial > Soil > Agricultural land | place: USA: Georgia... | reverse complement strand
GATAATAGGGTATTATCCGTTATTCAATAGTATAACATATTAAATATTTCTCTGCTATAGTTCCAGCTTATATATTCAGCATATATTTGTGTGGATATTCTGTTGTAACAGTGCAAACTCCATTTCATTTGTTTCTCCTTTATCATGCTTACTGTTCCAATCATTTTTATCTATAAATCTGCTAATACATCAGGCTCCCAGATTCAAAGACCTGAGAGCCTGATTTGTTACTGCCCTTTAAAAAAATTTACAAACTTATTTGCCCTAGATGGTAATTTGAAGCGATACTTCTGCCCTTCCGCTTCGAATGAAAAACACCCTCCAAACAAACCGGCTTTTGCTTTTACCTTTTTAAGATCCGGTATATAAAAATTTCCCAGACATCTTTCGCAAGAATTATCAATTCTCGCACGATGGAGATACAATATATCCCCACAAACTGAAAGCAGAACAAGTCCTTGCACAGCCCCTATTGCACCGCCAGTCATATTTTTTGCAGTAGCATAGATAAAAATTTCTTTTTCATCTAATAAATCCATCTGTTTTAGCCAGGTTATTATGTTGCTTACTTTCAAGTCTATTTCTCCTTCAATCCATATTCTTGCTTTTTTTCCCTGATAAAGTCATCTAGATTAGTTAATAAATGGCATTTATTATCTTCAAATTTGTGTTTTGATGGATCATATCCTTCAGAACTTGGCATATATGATATGAATTCTTCCATATCTACCGGATAACCAAAATCCGCATAAACAATTTCTATTTGTTCTAATAGTCTATCAATGTCCTTTTCTGTTTTGCGCAAATTAATAATTATTGCAATGCGAATTTTATCTTTTGCTTTCTCAAGGCTTTTCTCCACATTCCCACAAGTACTGAGCATTGGCTCTATTTGTTCCAATACATCCTGTCGATTCTTTATATGCCATGATAACGCTATCTCTTCTTCTGACACATGTTCATTACACTCTAATTGTCTGCATGCGAATTCGTGTGCAATATCAATGTTCAAAATTCCTCTATTTATTCCATAATAAACTGTAGCCCAATCCAGTGGCATCCCTATATTGTCAAATATATCAATCCCATACATGAATTTTCCTCCTATGGTCTTGCATTAGGCTTCCCGGTTATTCCTACATTTTCTATGAATCTCCGATGCGTTACTCCTTTTGAAGGATCTGGATCCACAATCCATTCAAAAACTCCTTGTTTTCCATTTAAGGAGCCTTCTATCTGATAAAGAGACCGCTCTATACCGTCCCCACCTGTTAATGAGAATTTTGTAGCATCACTAGCATAATTATCAATAATATCATTAAATGCATGTAATGGATCGCCTTTTAAAGCACTTCCGGTTCTAATATTATCTACAACCGGATTATTAATGTTTACGGTACTACTTCCGCCCTTATCTGGCAACAAAAGTTGACCCGAACGATTATCAGGTAACGCTAACTGCCCAGCACGTTTATCTACTAATAATGGTTGTTCAGCTTTTGTATTTATAGTTGGAGATTTAAAATCATTGGTATTAGAACTCTTACTTGTCCCACTGCCAGACATAACCATTCCAATACCAAAATCCATTGCAACCGAGCCTAAACTTACATCTCTTCCATGAGCCAAGTCATCTATCGTTCCGACAGTCGTATCAACAGTGTTCTCAATTACATTTTTAACGAGGGGATTATTCAAAGCACTCGAAGCACTTGATGTCGCAGTACTACTCAGCGCACCACCTGTACCACCGGTGATTCCGCCGCCGATTGCTCCCCACATAAATCCATCAGAAGCACCTTCTGCAAAGCTACCGCCATTAGCTACGCTGCTAATTCCGCCAATAACCGCTCCGCTTCCAGCTCCGACGACTGCTCCTGAGAGAGCACTTGAAGCAATCGCTCCTGCGACCCCAGCTGCTGCACCGCCAGTCAAAATTGTAGCAACACCAAGGCCAGCAATAACAAGACCACCTACTGCAACTTTACCCCAGTCAACTTTACCCAGTTCTTCCTTAATTCGGTCAGCCGTTGTACACAATTCACGCTTAATCGTAGCCTTAATCTCGCTGGTTTTAACGGATACATATTCAGTAAAGGAGCTGAATGTTCTTCCCGCTTTCTGGAAACCTGAGCTAACGCTCTTCACAAAATTGGAGCCTGCCGATCTAGCTGCTTGTTTTACATTACTGTAAGTGCGCTGTACAGTTTTAACTGCATTTTTTATCGTTTGTTTTGGATGAGTAACTGCATTTTTCACCCAATTAACAGCACTTTTTACGGTATTGACGACTTTCTTCGCTACATTCTTTACCGTATTAACAACTTTCTTTACAGCTTTTTTTACGGTACTAACGACCTTAGAGGCCGCACTCTTGATCTTACTCCACAAAGAATGTCCGGTCGGATCTTCATAATTCAACGGATTGTTATTGACATATCCGTACCGATTCCGAGTCAGCGGATTCTCTGTTGTTCCGGTATTAGTATCCTCTGTTGTAAAGTTTCCATTTGCCGGATTGTAATACCTTGCCCTTAAATACTGATAGCCTGTATTTGTGTTCGTTGACTCGCCATTGTATCCGTAGTAATTGATGCTTACCGGTGTACCAAAGATGGTATTTCCATACGGATCATACTGATAGCTGTTTGTCGTAACACCGTCTGCCGAAGTCAGTCCTGATACGCTTCCACGGCCATCATACAGATAGTAGGACGCTCCATCGGATGTATCCCTGCTGTTTCTGCTGTATCCATAGGTATACGCCGCATTCGCTGTTCCATCCGTCTTCAGTTCCATCAGGACTTCCGTATTCTCCCGATTGATGTCATTGACATACTGTGTAATGGAATAATACTCTTCCTGATTTTTCTTCGGAACCAGGTCTGTGAGCTGCTCTGCCGGGCTGTCGCCATTTTCTGTCTTTGCGCTTTCCGGGATCAGGACCTGCCCCTTCTGCGAGTCTTTTCCGTCTTCTACATAATCCAGTGTAAAGAGCCGGTTGCCGTCACCATCATACAATGCAGCCATCAAAACTTCATTTGATGTGGTAACTGCTTTCAGATGATTCTCCACCGTATACTCATAAGTCTTCGATTCTTTCTTGCCAGATGACTCAGAAATCAGGTTGCCGTCTTCATCATATTCATAGGTTGCCTTTACATGCTTCCAGGGCCGCCAGTCTGTCTTTTCGGTCTTGGAAATAAGCTGGTTGGAATCATTATACTTATAGGAATATTTCTCTACGGTTTCTCCATTGGAGACTTTTTCATATGCGGTTCGATTGCCTGTCGAATCGTATTCATAGCTGTATGTAGTTGTACCTTTATTTTCTTCCTTTTCGGTACACTTTGTCAACTGCCAGTTTTCGTCATATTCGTATGTACGCTCTGTCGTAACGACTCGGATCGCATTTGTTCCGTCTTTATCATGCTTGCCGTTATGCTTATTTCCATGAGGATATTCGCTGTCATGCTTCCCGTCCTCATGTTTGCCGTCATGCTTATCATCATACACATAGCCTGCAAGAGATTCCGTTGCTTTTTCACTTATGATATATCCCTGATCGTTATAAGTATACTCATAAGTCGAAAGCACTTCTTCACAGCCTGCGCAGCTTGTTACCAGTTTGGTGATATGATCCAAAGCATCATAAGTTACATCCGTTACAATCTCATTTGGCCGGATCGTTTTTACCATACGGTTCAGCGCATCATACTGATATTCCGTAACTGCGCCCTGCCGGTCTGTGATCCTGATCAGATTATCATTCAGGTCATACTCGTAAGTAACCTTTGTTCCATCCGGATATCCCATTTCCTGCAGGTTACCGCTTTCACTGTATGCATAGGTTACCGTCTGTCCGGCACTGTCTTTGGCTTTCGTAACCCTGCCCAATGCATCATACTCATATGCGGCTGCTCCGATGGCATCCGTCATGGAGACTCTCTGCCCTGCTGCATCATAAGCATACAGAACATCGTCATCTGCTTTCTTGCCTTTTGCTGTCTCGTAGGATTTCTTGACCAGCTCATTCAGTTCATCATAATCGTAGCTGATCTTCTTTCCAGAAGGTGCCGTATATTCTGTTAATTTTCCGGACTCGTCATAACCAAACTGCTCTGTGCGGCCGGCTGCATCTTTCCTTGATGTAAGATTCCCTTCCAGATCGTAAGTATACTCTGTCGTCTTTCCAAGGGCATTGGTATAACTGGTCATCCAGTCCATACTGTCATAACCATAAGTCGTTATGCCGCCCATGGCATCCGTAACTTTTGTCAGGTTATCATTCGCATCATAATCAAACTGTGTATTCAGTCCTGTTTTGTCTGTAACAGTCTTGACATTGCCGTGGTTATCATACTCATACCCTGTGCTGTGTTCGGCCTTATCTGTCAGCTTTGTAATCCGTCCGTCTTTGTCATACTGATAGGATTCCTTCTGCTTCAGGGCATCTGTCTCTTTCGTCAGACGGTTGCTCTTATCATAAGTATAGGAAGTAGCATTTCCCATCGGATCTGTTGTTTTGGTCAGATTATAATTCCCATCATACTGATAAGAGGTCGTTCTTCCACCCGGCAGAGTCGTCTCTTTCAGATTACCAACCGGATCGTAGACCAGTTCTGTCACCTGCTCTAGCGGATTCACGGACTGAATCATGTTGCCTGTCTGGTCATAAGTATATGTGGTGGTCCTTCCAAGCGCATCCGTCTCACTGGTCAGATTATCACGGATATCATATGCGAATGTACTTGTCCCGCCCTTCGCATCGACACTTCCGATCATCCTGTGAAGCTTATCGTAGGAATACGTTGTTGTCTGATCCAGGCTGTTGCGCTCCTTGATAATGTTGTCAGCAAGGTCATAAGAGAAATACGTGGTATATCCCAGCGGGCTTGTAATATTCCCGAGTCTTCCGGCTATATCATATTTATAAGTGTATTCCCCTTCATTGGGCAGAACCATTTTTGTCACCTGGTCATTCAGGTTGACTTCATAGGTCGTCGTATTCCCTTTCGGATCGGTCTTAGAAAGAACGTTTCCATGCTTGTCGTAGGTGTAGGTTGTAGAAGCTCCCTTCGGTGAGATCTCCTCCACCATATTTCCTAAAGCATCATATTTGTATTCCGTAATGAGTTCCAACGGATCTTTATATTTTGTCAGATTCCCTGCTGCATCGTAACGGTATTCTTTCACCTCTTCGAGCGGTGAAGTCTCCTTGATCAGCCTGCCCAGTTCATCATATTCATAAGAAGTCGTATTTCCCCTGCCATCCGTTACTGCCGTCAGGTTGTCGTTGGCGTCATACTGATAACTTGTGCTGTTTCCATTGGTATCTGTCGATACCGTCATGTTATCATTGGCATCATACTGGTAGTTTTCCACTGCGCCAAGGGGATCTGTTACAGATACAATACGGTTCAGTTTATCAAAAGCATACTGATATACTGCCTGGTCAGCCTCCGTCATAGAAATCTGATTGCCCACTTTATCATAAGCAAATTCCGTCCGGTTGCCTTCCGCATCTGTTACTGCAGTAATGCGGTCCATCACATCATACTCATAGGATGTAACGCTGCCGTCGGCTTCTTTGATCTCTAGCAGACGTCCATATTTATCATAGGTATATTCTGTTGTCCGCTCAAGCTGATCTGTTTCTGTTAAGACATTTCCTGCTGCATCGTAAGTATATGCAGTCTTGTTACCGGCATTATCTTCTTCAAGGATCAGTCTGCCCATACCGTCATACTGGTATGTTACTTTAAGTCCCTGTGCATCGGTCATGGAAATAAGCTGCCCGATGGCATCATACTTCATGGTCGTCTTTGTGTCGTCGGGACCATTTACAACCGTATTATTTCCATTCTTGTCATAGGAATAAGTGTAACTGTTTCCACGAACATCTGTCATCTTCGTGGAGTTACCCATGGAATTATAGCTGTAAGTCGTACTTCCCTTTAAGGCATCCACGGTCTCCTGGAGATTGCCCAGAGAGTCGTACTTCATTGCAGTAATATTGCCAAGCGGATCTGTAGAGGTAGTCAGATTTCCAAGACCATCATAGGTAAAGGTACTGACATTGCCCTTCTCATCCGTACTCTTAACAATATTTCCATTCAGGTCATACTCATTCGTATAGACTTCTTTCAGCGCATTTTCTGTGCTTGTCACTCTTCCAGCGCTGTCGTAAGTATATGTTTCTGTCTGTCCTTCTTCATTCGTATAAGAAGTCTGTCGGCCGGCCTTGTCATAAGTATAAGTGCAGACTCCTCCTTCCGGGTTTGTCTCCTTGATTTTATTATTATTTCGGTCATATTCATAAGTATAGGTACGACCACTGTCGTCACTCATGGAAATAATATTTCCATTCGCATCATAAGTATAGGTTACTACCGCACCAAGCTCATCTGTTTCAGAAGAGACTCTTCCCATGCTGTCGTAGGTGGTCGTATATTTACCGCCGTCTGCGTGTGTGGACTGTGTTTCATTCCCAAGGGAGTCATAGGAATACTGTGTCACATTACCAACTGCATCTGTTGTTTTTGTGACAAGTCCCAGCTTATTGAACTCTGAAACAGTCGCCCCGCCTTCTCCGTCTGTGTACTTTACAAGATTTCCGGCTGCATCATATTCGTACAGCTTCGTTCCGAAATCTTCATTCGTCTCTTTCACGACTCTTCCCATGCTGTCGTATTCATAGGAAATGGTCGCTCCTGCGGCATTGGTTGCTAAGACTTCCTGATAGTTTTTATTGTATTCGTAAGTAACCGTGTTACCTTCCGGATCTTCTCCTTTTGTCATGTTATACATGGCATCATAGGTAAACTTCGTCACATTTCCAAGCGGATCTGTTATGGACTTGATATTTCCAATCTTGTCCAGTTTATATTTTGTTACTCCTCCATCAGCCGCCGTCTCTGCTATGACATCGCCGTTTGCATTATAGCTGATAGATTCCACATTTCCGAGAGGATCTGTCTTTGATGTCATCCGGTTCATGGAGTCATATGCAAAGCTCCAGGTATTTCCTTCTCCATCTACATAAGAAGTCAGATTTGCACCGTCATATGCATAAGTTGTTGTGGTCCCTCGTCCGTCTGTCATGGAAACCATCCGGTGCAGATCATCATAATTATAGGTAATACTGCTGCCATCCGGATTGTTCATTGCTATGAGGTTTCCAGATCCATCATACTCATTTGTGGTAACAGCGCCATTATAATTTGTAAAGGATACCAGCTTATTCTGAGAATTGTAGACATAAGAAGCAGTTGCCCCGTCTTCCCTCGTCTCTGTCGCAATATTCCCAAACTCATCATAAGTATAAGACTTTGTCCCGTTTGCTGTTGTTTCAGACTCTAACTGATTCTCCGAATTATATGTCTTCTGGCAGGTCGTTCCGTCCGGGTAGATGATTTCTGTAGTACGGTACTGATCGTCATATTTGTAGGTTGTGACATTGCCTTCGTTATCAGTTGTGACGGTCTGCCCGTCGCTGTATTCCATTGTCGCCGTATTTCCATTGGCGTCCTTCTGCTTAATGACACGTCCTTCTTCATCATACTCATTGGTAACTACCGTATTCTCATTGGCATCCTGCCAGCTTGTCATACGATACTGATCATCGTAATGATAGGTATACGTTCCTCCTGCAGCATCAACATAACCTGTCAGGTTTCCAGATTCATCATACTCATAAGAAAGCTTCCCGCCGTCCGGCAGAGTGATCTCTGTTACATACCCCTGATCGTCCTGCTTGATCTGAAACTTCTTTCCGGAAGGAGTTGTGATCGATTCCAGATTATAATCATCATCATAATCTAAAACTGTCTTGAATCCGTCTACATCGGTAACAAAACGGAGCATACCATATTTGTCAAAAGACCAGATGCTCTGTTCTGCATCTTTGATCTCCCAGCCGATATAGTCATAATCCGTATCCTCATAAGATACTGATTTCAGATCATATTCATACCCATTCGGTGCGCTATAAGAGCCATTTTCATTTTTCTCAAAGAATAAAGTACTCCCGTCTCCTCTCATATAGAGAATCGTGCCGTCCTCCAGCATGGAAAGCGCCTGGTCATAGTTAAAGCTCCAGCCCCGTCCGAACATTGAGTTCCTGTCTGTGGCTTTTGAGTTATAGCTCCTTGTAATAGAGAATTCGCCGCCCAGATCATTTAAAGAGGCATCACTCTGATCCATGTAGAAATTACCGGTATTTAAATTAACCGGCTCAAATCCAAACTCACAGTGAAGCCCGCGCCCCATCAGGGCACCGTCAATCTTCATCTTGTCGATATCGGTCAGCGGAGCCGGGTTATAGGGAACATTCGTCTTTGGATTCCGGATAAAGATCGTATTGTTCGCTACTACCAGGGCATCGATTACCTGATTGTCCTTCATGATGGTAGCGAGCGGGATTCCGTAATACTTCGCGATCTTCGGGAACGTATCATACTGTTTTACTTCATAGATCACAAAAGTATAACTGGATACCTCTTTTCCAATCTGTACCTTTCCATCAATCTCTTTTGCTGCAACCGCTTTAAATTGATAGAGTTTATCCTTAGAAAGGCCAGAATACAATGCCCCCTGCCAGTTGGAATCCTTACTTAAATATTTATTCGCTTCAGGAAATTCTTTATTGTATTCTGTACTATCCGGATAGGAATACAGAGGTTTCGCATCTGTTACATGATGCTTTTCTACTGCTTCCTCATCAGGTAACAAGTAATATTCTACTATAGATTTACTCTTAGCGACTCCGTCCGGGAAAACCGCATCAAATTTCAGTTTTCCACTCACACTTTTCTCTGTCATCGGGCGCAGATTAATTGTTGTCTCATCCAGAGACATATCCCTCAAATAAGGATCTTCTGCCGGAGACCACTGAACAGTAATCTTTGGACCATAGACTGAATTCTTATTATTCAGTACCTCACACTGCATGGCAGCTTCAAGACCTGCAGCCTCATCAATTGCTTTTAAAACCATGCCGTTATTGGCATATGTCCCCTGCACCCAGTCATTGATCAGATCTTTTACATTATAATTGATGTATTCATTCCGTTGCGTTTTCGCATTCTGAACATCAATAAAGGTATGATTATATGGCTGTGTCTTCCATGTGATATCAATGCTCCACGGTTCATCTACACGATATAATCCAAACTGGGATGCACCATTACTGAAATTCGTCCGCTGGCTGACAGAAAATGTGGCATTATCGATCTTGGAATCTTTCGGGATTACACTGAAATCCGCATTGACCTTTACAAAGGTCCTGCAGATCATATGAGCAGTACCGTAATCTGCTAAGTTTCCGGATTTGATTCCATCATCATACCCAACATACGGATAATTATTATCCCCAATAGTTGAAGTTGGACTGCCCTGTTCCACACCAATCAGGCTGAACTGGCTGCGGTCAATACTGATTGTAGAAGGATCGATCCGAACCGGATACTCTCTTTCCTCGCTCTGCAGCCACTCCGTATCCGGAAGAACTGTCAGAATCTGTTTTCCATCCTTCTCTTCCAGCTTTAAAGCAATGCGGAAACTTATCGCACCTGCTGCATCCTCCATGGATGGCGCTTCCAGAATATATTCCGCGTCTTCGATCCCTTTATCCTCCGGGTAAAGATATACCTGATTATCTTTTAACTCCGCTTTCAAACCAGGAATATTTAACTCGTAGGCAAAAGAAGTCTGCTCTGTCTGCTTCCGTAGAATGATATCCTCTTTTACACTGTCATCAAGTACTGTATACTGGACATCAATCCCATCATATACTTGATTATAAAGAATCGCATTTTCCTTTACAGCGGAATGACTGTAATTGCCTCCAGCAGGTATAAGTTCGATCTCATAATCATTCTGCTGAATTTTGATTCCTGCATTTTCTGTGATAGATGATGGAAGCTGGATCGTATAGTCGTTCGCTTCATTTTCATACACAGTTGGAGCGGATTCCGCACTCCTTGCACGTGTTTTTGCCCTTGGCTCACTTTCAACCAGTGTATTGTCAGTAAGCTGAACTTCGCCATCCTCATCTTCATAGGTTCCAACATAACCGCCGAAGACAGTTGTATACTGCTTATCCCCGGTCTTATATGTACGGGACTCCAGATCATAATCAACCAGTTCGCCTTCCGGTTCTTCAGGAAGAGGATAATAATCTTCCGGCTCTTTCAGTTCCACTTCCTTGACTTCGGCTTCTTCAGGCTGCGATGTTTCTGTTGATTCGTTCGCCTCAGTTTCGGCTGCTTTTTCATCGTTTCCCTGCACTTCTGCCGTTTCTGACTGTTGATCAGATGATCCAGCCTGCTCTGACTCTGCCGTCTCGTCTGCCCCCGTCTCTGATGGTGGTGCATTTTCAGGATTTGTTTTACTTTCTTCCTGTGAAGGTTTCTGCACCTCTTCGGTTTCTTCTGCCGCCTCTGTTTCCTCAATCCCTGCCTCTGCTTCAGTTAAAGGCTCTGGTCTTGAAAAGTCCACGCTGCGCGGCATCTCTTCAATCGTCTCTTTTGCCTGAACAAAGATCGGCCCTGTTCCCTGCAGCGCCAGCAATAATGCCAGAAGCAGGCTTAAGAGAGTTTTCGTGTACCTTCGGTTTCTTTTTCTTTTCACCTTTTTCCCTCCTTAAAATGGTATTTTTGTCAGCTCTATGCCAACCGTAATATCATTTTAAGGATTTTCTCTAAAAAATAGGCTTCGCCTATTCAACTCCCCCTGCCCCTCAATCATGAGGGGTTAGGGGTTCCCTTGTGTTACTTTTTCTTGCATAATAGACTTATGAATATCTTACAAAGAATCTTTGCAGACCATTATGAAGAAATTATATATACTCTCCATCCCAGAAAAACTGAGGTGGAAAATATCGATAAGATGATCAACTGCGGCGATCCCTCATTTGGCGGCGCTATGTACTCCTGCCCCCACTGCGGTAACTTCAAGTTTGTTCCATTCCGCTGTCACAGCCGTTTTTGCCCCACCTGCGGCAACAAATATGCCATGGAGCGCACCACAAGTATGTCTTTCAAACTTGTCAGTGTCCAGCATCGCCACTGCGTTTTTACCATTGATGAAAATCTCCGCGACTTTTTCCTTCAGGACCGTTCCCTCCTGAACTGCCTCTTTCATTCCGTCTCCAGTGTTATATCGCGGATGTTTTTTAATCTGAACCATGCCAAAAATTTTACTCCCGGCTATATCATGGTCCTTCATACTTTTGGCCGCGATCTCAAATGGAATCCCCACATTCACTGCCTTCTTTCCGAAGGCGGTTACAGTGATGACGGTTTCTGGCGTCATGTAAAACACTTTAACTACAACTATCTCCGCAATGCTTTCCGCACGGCTCTCCTCAATGAAATGGAAGACAGGATAGGTCCTTCCTTTAAAAAGGTAAAAGCGAAATGCTACAGCCAGCACGAACAGGGCTTCTATGTCTATGCCAAACCCAATCTCTGCGATCCCAAAGTAGTTGCTAAATATATTGGACGCTATCTTGGCAGACCCGTCATAGCCACATCCAGAATCGATCGGTACGATGGAGAAACCGTTACTTTCCACTATAACCGCCACGAAGATGAGCAGTATGTGGAAGAGACCTTACCTGTCATGGATTTCATCAAACGTCTCATCCGACACATCCCGGAAAAACATTTTAAAATGATACGTTATGGCGGTCTGTATGCAAGACACCGTAAAATTGATTCAAAGCTGCATCGGGTCATCTCAAAAGAAAAGCACATGATATACCGGAACTTCACTCAATGGAGAACATCCATCCTCCTCTCCTTCGGTTATGATCCTCTGTATTGCCCTGACTGTAACCATAAAATGGAGCTTCTTGAACTCTATTACAACCACAAGCGCGTATCTCTCGAAGAAATGTACGAGAAAGTAATGTCCAAATCTCGTGGAAAGCGTTCCTCTGCATAGAACTGTTATGATATAATCCTCTCAAAGGAGGTT
>Ga0079226_10003524_pt1 | contig 11984 bp, 8 predicted proteins | sample Poulit2014_FD_76345 | JGI IMG/M metagenome (GOLD analysis project Ga0079226, IMG submission 76345) | Agricultural soil microbial communities from Georgia to study Nitrogen management - Poultry litter 2014 | ecosystem: Environmental > Terrestrial > Soil > Agricultural land | place: USA: Georgia... | reverse complement strand
TCCATGGTCTCGCTAATTTCGAAGCGGAGCTCATCTAGTTCTTGGTCTGACGCGATGTCATCGCGTGCCCACATACTGTTTGTCATAACTGCATGTATATCAATTCCAGCGCCGGAATGGGCAGAGTACTATTTCCTACTGGCGTTCTTTAGAAGTCTCCCATGCCTAACGGATCTATTGCCCACTCGGTTGTCTCCGCGTGGCTTGCACCCGCCCCATAGACGCGTGCCAGTTCGGTGCGAGAACGGATGGCGAACTTCGAATAAATCCGAGTCAGGTGATATTGCACAGTTTTCTCAGCAATAAACAGGTGACGAGCGGTTTCCCGGTTCGTGAGCCCTTGCACAACCAACTCCGCGATGGAGTGTTCTTGTGGGGTGAGGTGTGCCGGCAGACTGGAGGACCCGGTTGGCGTCGCGGCCTTCGGCTCGGCGTCAGGGACCCGATATTGCAACATTCCCGTGGCTCGTAGTTCTTGGTTGCACAGATCTACCATGACGGTCGCGTTGACCGATGTGAAGAACTCGCGGGCACTGACTAAGCGTGCCGCGGCTTCTTTGCGGCGCCCTGCGCGGCGCAGTATCTGTCCGTAGGAAAATAAATACCGCCCGTGATATGTGGCCACCCCATCTTGCGAAGTGAGCCGCAGCGCTTCCAAATACAGCGTTTCGGCGCCGTCGGTGTCTTTTTGTGCAGCTGCGACTCGGGCAGCAGAGGCCAGCGCGGTAGCGCGCACAAATCGCGGGGACCGCGCGGTATTCCGGGTGTACTCGTCACTCAGAGACGCCGCTTCATCAAGACGGTCTGCTGCGACAAGTGCATGGATGAGCTCAGGCTGCCAATGCCAGAACGATGCATGATCAGGCGTCCAGGGATCCGTTTCGATCAACGGCATGAGGGCTGCCAGCCCGCCTTCTTGATCATTGTTTACCTTGCATTCCACTCCACGGATCATGCGTGCTGGGACCCGCATGGCCGTATAACCTCGCATCTCTACTGTCCCCGCGAAGGGTCGCAGCGAGTCCGTAGGTGTTTCTCCACGCCACAGTTGAATTTCTCTGGCGGTCCATTCCAATAGGGGCACGATGAGTTCAATACCGGCCCGTTCTGCACGGCGGATGCCGTCAAGTGCACCGTCCAGCGCAGTATCCCAATCACCCAGCACAAACTGGAGGCGGGACAACCAAGCCTGTGCCCACAAGGAAATCCGTAGGGAACCACCGCGAGCCTGGGTGGGCAGGGCGGCTTCGAGTTCCCGGTATGCGGTGCGAAAGTCGCCCTCCAAGATGCCAACCCAGCCGGCACAAAGCCGGAAGCGCTGATTTTGTAGGCCGTCCCCGCTGTCAAGGGAAGCGCGAAGAAGTGAATCGTCAGCAGATTCGGTTTTGCCTTGGGCAGCGAGTCCCACGCCACGGATTGCCAGCGCCTCAACTTGGGAAACATCGCCGGTGTTACTGAGTTCTGCTGCCCTGTTCGCCCAGGTCACCACTTCCTCAGCATCCCATCGACACAGCATGTCTAAACACCGTCGCAAGGCGACTACGGCTTGGAGATCACCCTGGTTTTCTCCCTTTTGGGCCTGGCTGAGTAGGTGGTGGGTGTCGGCGGCGCGTCCTTGGTGCAAGGCGACATGGGCCAATACGGCTTCGCGTGCCGGAGTTGGAGACATCGACTCAATGGTGGGCAACCACGGGACGGCTGCGGTGATACGGCCGGCACTGGCCAAGGCATCAACCCCATTGAGCACCTGATGGTGACGTTGCGAAGTAGAATTCAACAGGCGCGCAGCAGCAAAATAGAACCGTGCTGCTTGTTCCCAACGACCGGTGCGACCAAGCCGATCGGCAAAGCGAATCAACTCACCACCCAAGACAGGATCACGGGTTAACGTGGCCGCAGCACGGTGCAACAGTCGAGCACCGTGACTGTCCGTGAATTCTGCGGCGCGTAGGTGGTATTCCCGCTGCTCGGAGGGCAACATCTGACGCAGAATAACTTCGGCGGCCATCGGATGGGTGAACGCCAACTGTGTTTGGTCGGTGTTAAAGGCTTCACGCAGCACACCGTCCTGCAAAATACCCATACCAACCCCGGTATCAATGGCGGGCATCACTTCATCGATGTGGGCGATACGGCGCAGCATGTCGAGGCCCGGTGATTGTTCCACGACGGCCAGTGCACACGCTAATTTCCAGACATCTGGTTGTTTGCACTCGTTGAACGGCCGCATGACTTCGGTAACGATGCGTTCGGGCAGCGGCAGCATCGCAGGTACTGTGGGCCATTGCCCACCCGGTAGCTCCTGCAGGGTCTGGACAACATACTCCATCCATCCACCGGTATGCTCCACCAGGGCCGTTACCCCGGTGGTATCGAGTCCAAATATCCCCATGGATTGGGCAAGCTGAGCGATAGCTCGGGGTTCCAGCGGTGTGACCTGGACGCGGGAACACATCGGATTCTTTAGCAATCCGAGCATATCTACGGGGAGCTCAGGCAGCGGGCTAGGTGCCGACATCACAACTACGATTCCGCTGTGCTCGAGACGACGACACAGATAGCTCAGCAATTGCTGGCTGGCTGTATCCGCCAGGTGGATGTCATCAATCAACACCACGAGTTGGCCGGCTTGGCTCCACTGTTCCAGGATTTGCCGGCTAGCTTCGATGAATCGCGGTCCCAATTGGTAGCCAGCATCCTGGAACGCCACCGTGAGCTCAGGTAATAACTCGGCGTGCAGTTCAGGCACCGTGACTTCGGTCAACCGCTCAAACAGGGTCAATGGCTGGTCCTTGGCCCACTGCTCAACCGCTATATAGCGGACATCATCACCAAAATGGGTGAATACGTTGTGCAGCACACTGGTGCGGCCGGCCCCATGGCGTCCTTCAATGGCTACCAACCCGCCGCCGCGCTCGCAGGCGGTTTGAACCGCTTCGATCGCACGTGTACTAGCCGACCAAGACAGGGGTCCTGTCGGTCTGTAGTGTGTGCTGTGCAATATAAGTGCTCCTTTCACAGGCCCTGGTCGCCGCCACCTACCGGGAGGACAGAGCCGGTTATGTAGGATGCAGCGTCTGAGGCCAGAAAGACAATAGGTTCAGCCTGTTCGCGAAGTGTACCGTAACGCTTCATCAGCGATGAGTCTACGGTTTGGTCCACGACTTCCTGGGACCATTGTTCTTCCTGAGCACCTTGTGGTCCAGGCCCGCGTGGAATCTGCCGGGCTGGCGCACTGGTGCCGCCGGGTGCGGTTGCGACCACGCGAATCCCATCGGCAGCCGCCTCTTGAGCGAGTGACGCAGTCAGCGCGTTAACCCCGCCCTTTGCAGCTGAGTACGGCACTCGATTTACACCGCGGGTGGCCACCGATGAAACGTTAACGATGGTTCCGGACCGACGTGATTTCATGGCAGGTAGTACCGCGCGTGTCATCCACAAGGTTGGGAATAACGAACGCGTGATTTCTGCTTGAATCTTGTCAGGGTCGTAGTGTTCATAGGGACGAGCCCAGATCGTGCCACCAACTGCATTGATGCACACATCTATCCGGTTGAAGGTTGCTAAGGCGAAGTCCGTTGCGGCTTTTGCACCTTCCCAGGTTTCTAAATCTGCCTGGAACGTTTTGGCTTGTGGGGTTTGCAGATCTGCGAGAACATCCGTTACTTTTTCAGAACGGTCCACGAGGACAAGATCTGCTCCTTCGCGCGCTGCGATGACGGCGACTTCTCGCCCAATCCCTTGAGCCGCGCCCGTAACCAGAACGACTTTTCCGCCGAGTACACCCTCGGAGTGGCTGGTACTTTTCAACTTGCCACCTCGTTTTCAATTGCTTGGCGCATCGTGGTCCGAGCGAAGTCATTGTGGGAGAGTACGATGCGACGCACTTCAGCGATATCTTCGTTCTCGAATGCCGCGACCAATTGGAAGTGCTCGTTGGTAATTTCTGGAGCTAACCAGTAATTGTCTTGCAGGGCTTCGGCCATTTGTGCGTTAACATCCAGCCGACGGTAGGACTCAAAGAAGGTCGGATTGTCGCACAGGCTAAAGAGGTACTCGTGGAAGGCATCATTGGAACGCACAAAGCTTTCGGCGTCGTCCAATATATTGCCGCCAGTGCCTAAGTAGCCATGTGTCTCTTCGGCCAGTCGGCGGAAATGTTTGAGCTGTTCTTCAGAGAGTCTGCCGATCATCAGTTCACTCACGGCAAGCTCTAGTCCCATGCGAGCATCGAGATGCGCCATGGAATCTTCGGTGGTAAAGGAGAGCCGACCGGTTTCCATCGTTGAGACGGCTTGGGATGCAGTGATCTTGCCACCCTGTTCGGCGATGACCTCCTCGCTGACCGGGGCGCCGGTTTCTTCGTCGCCATCGGTGGCCGCTTTGGGCGCAAAGCGTTCGAAATAGAAGTTGGCCGGCGTGATGCCCTCGTCTTTGAACCAGGCCTCTACCGCGTTAACCATCGGCGGAGGACCGCACAGGTAGACATCCACATCGCCGGCGTCGAGGTGCTCATCGGTGATAAATCCGGTGACATAGCCCTTATTTTCGTGGGCTGACTCCGGATTGGAGACACAGTAGCTGTAGGTGAAGTTCGGCAGTTTCTCGGCGTATGCCTCGAGAAGGTCCAAACCGACCACGTCGATATCGTTGGATACCCCGTAGATGAGGTGCGCTGGTTGAGTGATATTGTCAGTCACCATTTTTTCCAACATGCTGAGCAGCGGTGCCAGACCCGTACCGCCGGCTAATAGCAGCATGCGACGTTGCGGAGAACGCATAAAGAAGCTGCCGTATGGGCCAGACATCGTTAGTGCATCGCCTACCGCGGCCTGGTCACGCAAGTAGTCACTCATGGCACCTTGCGGCGTAATACGTACCATGAACGAGGCGGTATCATCCTTGGGGCCAGAGCTGAAGGAATATGACCGGATCTGATCGGTTCCAGGAACCTGCAAGTTCATGTACTGACCGGGGAGGAACGCCAAATTCTCGCGATCTGAAACGTCCAATGAGAATGCAACGGTGGAATCGGAGTGGTGTGTCAGTTCGCTGATGGTTGCTTCAAATTCCGTGGCTGAGGTTTTCGCCATCTCGGAGGTGCCAGGCACTTCGATGATCATGTCCGACTCTGGTTCGGCCTGGCAGGTCAAGATGTAGCCTTCATCCAGTTCATCCTCGGTCATGGCGTCATCAATGAAGTCACCCGGATCAAAACTTCCCGACACGCACAAGGATTTGCAGGTACCGCAAGCGCCGTCGCGACAGTCAGAGGGAATATTGATACGCGCTTTATACGCGGCATCCATGACGGTTTCGAATGCACCGACCTGAATAATACGGGTAACGCCATCTTCAAAAGTGAGGGCTACTTCATTGCTTGTCGACATTTGTATAACCTCGTTTAACGAAATTCTAGGAAGCTGCGGGGACCCGCGGCTGGCACATTATGCCGCTGCGGCGTCCCCGAGCATGGTGTAAGCGTCTGAGCGCTTTAGATCATGTAGACATCCACTAGGTGATGGATGTAGTCATTTTTCAGTACGACCTTCTTGCCTGCGATTTTCGGCGACGAACCGGATAAATCGATGGTGTAGAAGCTGGTGCCAAAATAGGTGGAAGTGGTGTCGTACCGGAAATATAGGGTGAACCAGTTGAATCGCACCTGCACCAGGTGAGGATTCTCCGCATCCCGTGAGAGGAATTCGATGTCGGAGAGATTGTGTCCGACACGCGGTTCTGGGATCGAGGTGGCAGAAGAACGTTCGGTTTTGATCCGGAACACCCGATCCTCAATGCCAGAACGGTCTGGGTAATAAATGAGTGAGATCTCGGTTTGTGGATCGGAGGTCAGCGTGTCATCCACGTCCCAAGCCGGCATCCAAAATTCGGCGTCTTCTCGGTAGCATTCGATCCAGTCGTCGTATTCGCGGTCGTCCAGTAAGCGGGCTTCCCGGTAGAGGAACTGGCGAATACGTTCGGCTTCTTCCAGGCTCACCACGAGCCCGGTGTTTTCCAATGTGGTTTCAGACATTGTCCGTCTCTTTCAGCGTTGTGGGGCGGGGAGCTGGGTTAGGCTTCTTCTTCGATTGCTTCGGCCATAACTTCTTGCCAGTAGGCGTGTTGAATGGGGAACAAGCCTTCATCTTCGGTGCGTGCACCGGAAGATATTGGATTCATCCCCAGCTCTTCGGCTTGCTCATCTGCACCATCAATTTGGTGAGCTGCACCGCGAGACATGTCGTTCCACCGTGCTGCACTAGCTTGGTAGGACTTCTGCGAAGCACGGAACTCCTCGAGATCGTCCGGGGTTGCCATACCGGTGGCATTGAAGAAATCTTCGTATTGGCGAATACGTGCCGCGCGGGCATCTGCAGGTTCACCGACCGGGGCAATGCAGTAGATGGTGACTTCGGTTTTGTCTACGGAAATCGGACGAATATGGCGTATCTGCGAAGAGAATTGGTCCATCAGATAGACATTGGGGTAGAGGCAGAGGTTGCGTGACACGTTGACCATGAAGTTGGCCATAACTTCGCCATAATTCTCGACGAGCTCATCACGACGCTCCCACAGCGGACGATCTTCAGGGTTGGTCCATTCCTGCCACAGCAACAGATGGCCATAAGGGAAGGAGTAATAGCCGCCCTTGACCTTGCCCCAACCACCGGCGCTCATGGCTTTGGTTTCGTTGGCGGATTCGCCGGATTCACGGCGGGCAGTGGTAGCCGCGTAGTTCCAATGCACTGCGGTCACGTGGTAGCCATCGGCTCCGTTTTCAGTCTGAAGTTTCCAGTTGCCGTCAAAGGTATAGGTTGAGGCACCCTTGAGAACTTCCAGGCCGTCTGGGGACTGATCAACGATGGAATCAATGATCGTTGTGGTGTCGCCGAGGTGTTCTTCAAGTGGTACTGAGTTTGGATTGAGCGACCCGAAGAGGAAACCGCGGTAGTTTTCAAACTTCACGACCTTTGTCAGGTCGTGGGACCCATCTTGGTTGAAGTTCTCTGGGTAGCCGGCTTTCCGGGAATCTTTGACTTTGAGGAGTTCACCGGAGTTGCGGAATGTCCAGCCGTGGAATGGGCAGGTGAAGGTAGTGCGGTTGTCCGTTTTCCGTCGACAGAGCATCGCGCCGCGGTGCGCACACGCATTGATTAAGCAGTGTAATTCGCCTTCTTTGTCCCGTGTAATGACAACGGGTTGGCGACCGATGTGCGTGGTGAAATAGTCGCCGATTTCTGGCAGCTGTGATTCGTGTGCCAGGTATACCCAGTTGCCTTCGAAGATGTGTTCCATTTCAAGGTCGAAGATTTCTTCGTCGGTAAAAATCTTCCGGTCAACTCGGTGGGTACCTTCAGCGGGGTTGTCTTCCACACCGGTTTCGACCAGATGTTTGACTGAACTCAATGTCTCGGTCATCAGGACCTCCTTGATCTAAGGCAGACGGTCTGCCGCGTTGGGTTGAACGAATGGTTAACAGTCTTGCAGCCTTGTGACTGCACTCACATCAGGGGGGTGCCTAGGAATGACCAAGGGGGGCTTCCCGGGGACCGGGACCGCCTTGCTAACATCACTTGAAACCCTGAGCTACCCCCGAATCTTCCTGCCCGACTGTGAGGCCCCTGCTTGAGACAACGATTCAAAAATTCCTGGAGGGACTCTTCTTTTTCTGCATGGAACGCTGGATTCATTGCGGTGGTCATTTCTTTTGCAGGACCTATGACGTTGATCCTGCAAGCAGCGGAAGAAGGTGGGCTGGGACAAGAAGTGACCACCTCCTGGGTATGGGCCGCATCAGTCTGTACGGGCATCGTTACCCTCGTGATGAGCCTGACAATGCGTCTGCCTATGGTGGCCGCCTGGTCGATCCCCGGCTCGGTGCTACTCATTGCGGGCTTGCAGCAGTACACCATCAATGAGCTGGTCGGTGTCTATTTGGTCGTTGGCGTGGCGTCGATTCTGCTGAGCGTCACAGGGGTCTTTTCTCGCATAGTGGAGTTGGTGCCCACGGGTGTTACGAACGGTGTACTGGCCGGCATCTTATTGCCCATCTGTTTTCAAGCGGTCACCGCAGGCCTAGACATCCCCGTGATGGCCATGAGCATGTTCATCGCGTATTTGATCACTCGTCGAATGGCCCCGCTATTCGCTGTCCCCGTCGCCATGTTGGCCGGCATCATCGCATTGTTAGCCATGGGCGCGTTAGACACTGCCACTCCGAAAGCAGAGAGCAGTCTCGTAGCCCAACCTGTGTGGATCACCCCCGACTTTAATATCACCGCGATGCTGTCTATCGGCATCCCGTTGCTGTTTGTCACCATGGCCGGTCAAAATCTGCCGGGCATCGATATGATGCGTGGCTTTGGTTACCGCTTTAATGCTCGGGCGGCCTTAACCGCCTGCAATATCGGGGGAGTGCTTTTCGGGCCGTTTGGCCTCCACTCGGCGAATTTAGCCACCGTTACCGGGATAGTCTGCGCGGGACCTGAAGCGCATCCGGCGCGCCGAGTGCGCTACGTCGCAGGAGTTGCTGCTGGCGTCTTTTACCTCATTGCCGGCCTATTCGCGCCCGTGATTGTCACATTGATGACGATGATTTCAGCAGCGGCGCTAGCTATGCTTTCCGGTCTTGTGTTGCTACCGGCGCTGACCACCGCTTTGACCACATTGATGCGCCAACCTCGGGTCAAAACAGTGACCCAGAAAGCTCCCGGATTTGAAGCTGGCATCGTAGCGCTGGTCGTCACGGCCAGCGAAATAACCATCGCGGGCGTTTCGTCACCGGTCTGGGGACTGTTGGCAGGCCTGCTGGTCTATCTCATCCTTGACAGTCAATTATTTCGTAGTGGCAAAACCCGCCAGAAAACCGCCAAACCAATGGCCACCGTCAACTCAAATCCTGATTTTACAACTCGACAGCAGCCGAATCCTGCTCTGCACTCCACCTCCACAATGAACGGTGCCAACACCGTTGGAAGGAAGCTCCAATGAACCGTATTGAACGCCTCTACTCGGATGTTTCACGACTTGGTCGAGAAACCGAAATGCTCGATGCAGTAGTGATCATGCTCAGTGATGAACTTCTGCAACGCCAAGCAGCTAACGGCAAGAGCCAGTACGATATTATCCTCCGGCTCATCCACAAAGGGTTCGCTCTTGTCGACGCAGTCAATGAAGCAACCGGTCATTCGCCACATTATCAGCGGCCCGAAACCATTGAACTGTCCAAAATCTCGCAAGTATTCAGGGAAACTCATCAGCAATTCGTCGCCGCTGCGGCCTTGTTACCGAGCCTGCCGGAAGACGCCAAGATCAAACAGGGAGATGTGTATCTCTTCCCGGGCCAAGTCGTCCCACAGCGGATTGCTGAAGTCGTCTTGACTCATGAGGACCTGCTGTCGGCATGGTCCATTGACGAAGCCGACCCCGACTCGGTGCTTGACGCAATCGAAGCCATGCTGCGTCGCATGGAACAAAACGCCCAAACCCCAGCGGTCACAATTGAAACCGAAGAAGGCGATAGCTGGGTGCTCAATGGTGGGGGACCGCGCGTATTTGGCGACCGAGAAAACTTAGCTATTTGGCTGTCACGCGGTGAAACCGGGGACCTTGAATTCACTCAACCCGTCGAACAGCTCCCCGTCTGGGCGTAAACGGTCGGCTCCTGCGAACATTAGAAAACCTGTAAAGGAAATCATGTCTTCACCTATATTTGCTGCTGACCCTGTGAAAGAACGCCGCACTGCCGGCTGGGTCGCATTCATCGCCTGTGCAACACTCATTTTTGACGGTTATGACCTCACGATCTACGGCACGGTCATGCCCACCTTGCTCAACGATGCATCGCACATCGGCGCATTCGATGCTGGCACCGCCGGTGCCTTAGGATCTTACGCCATGCTTGGTGTACTGGTCGGAGCCATCCTGTGTGGAAGTATCGGTGATTACATCGGTCGTCGCAAGATCATCTTGTTTAGCCTCGCATGGTTCTCACTGGGTATGTTTGCGACCGCATTGACCACAACGGTTTTCTCCTTTGGACTCTTCCGGTTCCTCACGGGCCTAGGGTTGGGTGCCATCTTGGCAGCAGCCGCGACAACCATGGCAGAATTTGCACCAGAGGGAAAACGCAACCTCTATAATGCAATCGTCTACTCCGGAATTCCTGCAGGCGGGGTATTCGCCGCCCTGATGGGAATCCTCCTGCTCGAGCCCTTGGGCTGGCGAGGACTATTCATGATCGGTGCCTTGCCCATCCTGCTGTTGCCTATCGCCTGGTTTAAACTCCCGGAATCACCGCAATGGCTGATGACTCGAGGCCACCGGCAGCGCGCGTTTGCCCTTGCCCAGAAGACGGGCAACGCACTCTATGAAGTACCCGCCAAAACCAAGAACCCTTCCTTAGACGAAACTGCGGCTGCGGATCAGCGCACCGGATTTGCCGCGCTTCTAACCAAAAAGTACCTATTTGCTACAGTCATCCTGGGTTTCGTCTCGTTTTCTGGGCTGTTGCTGACCTATGGGCTCAATACCTGGTTGCCGCGCATCATGGAAGGTTATGGTTACGACACGAATGGGTCGTTAACGTTTCTCCTGATCCTCAACGGTGGGGCAGTAGTCGGGGCACTGATTGGTTCTAAATTGGCTGACAAATTCAGTCCACGACCAATTATCATCACCACGTTCACCATCGCCGCTGTAAGCCTGATCATGATGACCTTTCACCTGCACTTGGCCCTGCTGTTGGGCTTCATTGCCTTCGCCGGTGTAGGTACGCTCGGAACGCAGGTGCTCGGATACGGCTATGTATCGAACTACTACACAACGCAAGCACGTTCAGCTGGTGTTTCCTGGTTTGCAGGTTTTGGTCGTCTCGGCGGAGTAGCGGGGCCGTTTGTTGGGGGACTGTTAGCAACGTGGAATCTCGGCGGTGCAGGAGCCTTCTATGTCTTCGCCGGTGTTGCCGTCTTTGGAGCGCTGATGGTTGCATTCGTCCCTAGACAGCCGGAGGACAAAGCACCTGAAGTGGACGACACTTCGCTCGATCTGACCGTGAAATCGTCTGACCTGAAGACGGTCAAAATCTCATAGCGGCACGCTCAGGCGCGTTTGTCGGTCAGACCGAAGTACTCGGCAATTACAGTTGCGTCGAGGGAAGCCACTGCTTGTGGTGTGAGCTCTGGTTTCTTGGATGGATCCGGCAACCGGATAGCTTCTAAGGCCAGCTGCACGGCGTCCCAGTCGATACCATTGAGGATCAATTCAGGTTGGGCCCACGCCAGGTTTGGGTACATGGTGATCCATCCTGGGCCAGCGATACCGTTGGACTGATTCTGGACGAAGCGAAACGGCGCCGGATCATCGGCTTTGGCAGGCTGGATGAGGATCGGTGCGACGCCCGGAAGATGCAAGTTGTACCAGGCCTTATTACCGCGTTCCTCGGATTCCTTGATGGTGTCGCCGTTGGCGGCGTCAAGATATTTCAGGAATGCTGGGTCTTTATTTTCCAAACTGTAGGTGTCGTAGCGCGAAAAGACCACGACTCTGCGAGGTTCATCCTTCGGATACCCCCATTCATCGGCCTCAATGATGTCTGTTGCGACATCTTTTGGATGCGGCAGCATCGGGTGCATATGAAATGGTTGCAGGCCCAACGCCCAGGCTCGATTTTCGTCCATGACAAAAAAGTTTTCGCCGGGAGCCCTCCAACCACGGCGGATCCGAAAGAAATCGTCCATGGTGTAGGAGATTCGGTCGGCGGCGTCGCCTTGCTGATCCAGGTTAGCCCAGGAGGTGTCTGGGTCTAATCGGGTGTATGGCACTTCGACGGTTGAATCTGCGCCGAAAAGCTCCCCGCCGGACGAGAATTTGAAGGTATCGGTGGGTTGGGCTGCCTGGTTCGTGAAGATGACGACGGACCAATCGAGAATCGCCTCGTCGTGCCCTGCGGTGCCTAGGATCCCATGATCATAGGTATGAATACG
>Ga0079226_10003523_pt1 | contig 11985 bp, 9 predicted proteins | sample Poulit2014_FD_76345 | JGI IMG/M metagenome (GOLD analysis project Ga0079226, IMG submission 76345) | Agricultural soil microbial communities from Georgia to study Nitrogen management - Poultry litter 2014 | ecosystem: Environmental > Terrestrial > Soil > Agricultural land | place: USA: Georgia... | reverse complement strand
TCCTTGTACGTCGTCGGGGTGGTCACCGCGACGATGTACGGCAGGAGCAGCGACAGATAGGCGGCGGCGACATAGCCGCGCAGCACCAGCGAATACGCCAGCCCGAAGGCGACCAGGGCGGTCATCACCAGTGTGGCGGCCAGACCGGACTCGGCGGCCACCGTGCCGAGGGTGATCAGCACCAGACCTGCCAGACCGGTCACCAGATAGGCCATGAGCCGGGTGCGCAGCGGGCCGCCGAAGTCCGAGAGCACCAGCAGGATGAACACCCCGAAGGTGGCGTAGAAGCCGCTCGGGCCCAGTCCGGTGAGCACGAGGTTGACGATCACCGCCACGATCGTCACGACGATCGTGGCGCGGGTCGCCTTGCCGACCGGGCGGGGAGCGGTCATGGTGCGGCTCTTTTCCTTGGCGGGGCCGGGTCGGCCGGGGCGGGGTGAGGGCGGGGTTAGTCCGGGGTCTCACCGTACCGGTGCGGGGGCCGCGACGGTGCCCTGCGCCCGGTCCGTCCGCGGGCGAGCCGGAGACCGGCGTCGCGGATGCGGCACGCCCGCGCAAGGCGTGGTGACCGGGCGGATCGCCGCGAACCCGTGCCGACTTCGGCGGCGGAGTGGGCAAGGTGCGCCGAGGGGGTGATGCGGTGGTGTAGAAAAGACATCATGACGACTGTTCTGCACAACGCGCGACTGATCGACGGCAACGGCGGCGAACCGGTGGACGACGCCGTGGTGGTGATCGACGACGGGAAGATCACCTACGCCGGTCCGGCCGGCGACGCTCCCGCGACGGACGGGGCGACGAAGGTGGACTTGGGCGGCGACACCGTCTGCCCGGGCTTCTTCGACGTGCACGTCCACATGTCGCTGCCCGGCACCAAGGGCTCGCCGATCATGGCCGCGATGGTCCCGCCGTCCTACCGCTACTTCCAGCTGATCGACCGGCTCAAGACCACCCTGGAGGCCGGGGTGACCACCGTGCGCGACCTGATGGGCGTGGACGTGGGCGTGCGCGACGCGGTCGCCCACGGGCTGATCGAGGGCCCGCGCCTGCTGGTGGCCGACAAGATGCTCAGCCAGTCCGGCGGGCACGCCGACTTCCACATCCCCTCGGGCCTGGACGGCACCGGGGTGATCGGCGGCAAGCTCGTCGACACCGTCGACGAGGCCCGCCTGGAGGCCCGTGAACTCGCCCGCGAGGGTGTCGACGTGATCAAGGTGGCCTCCTCGGGCGGGGTCTCCTCGCCCAACGACGACCCGGACTTCCTGGGTGCGCGCGAAGAGCTGGTCTCCGCCCTGGTCGAGGAGGGCCACAACTACGGGGGCCGTCCGGTCGCCGCCCACGCCATCGGCCTGCCCGGCATCACCGCGGCGATCAAGGCCGGTGTGCGCTCGGTCGAGCACGGCTACGCGATCACCGACGAGCTGCGCAAGGAGATGGTCGAGCGCGGCCAGTTCCTGGTGCCCACCCTGCTCGAGACGCTCAAGCCCGACACCGCGACTCCGCAGGCCGTGGCCAAGAGCGAGAAGTGGCACAAGATCGCCCAGGACTCGATCCGCAAGTCGGTCGAGGCGGGTATCAAGATCGCGCTGGGCACCGATGCGGGCCTGGTGCCCGATCACGGCGACAACCTGCAGGAGATGGGTCTGCTGGTCAAGTTCGGCGGCATGACCCCGCTGCAGGCCATCTCGGCCGGCACCAAGGTCGCGGCCGAGCTGTGCCAGGTCGACGACAAGCTCGGCACCCTCGAGGCCGGCAAGCTCGCCGACGTGGTCGTGGTCAAGGGTGATCCGAGCAAGGACATCGAGGTGGTCAACGACCACGCGAACATCGCGCTCGTGCTCAAGGAGGGCGTGGTCAAGTCCAACCGCGGCGGCTACGCGTTCTGATCCGCACCCGCGCACAGGTAGAACCCGGCCCGCGCCCCGTCCGCCGTCTCTCGGTGGACGGGGCGCGGGTCGTTTCGTCAGACGGCAGATGTCGCGTCCCGCACATCAGGTGATCCGCGGCAGCCGAAGAGAGGAAGAAGATCCGATGTGTACTCGAGTGCTGTGGCAGGACGCCGGCGACGCCGTCGTGGTGGGCCGCAACATGGATTTCGCCCACGACCTTTTGACCAACCTGTGGAAGATGCCGCGCGGGGTGCGCCGCGACGACGGGGTGACGGGCAAGCTGAGCTGGGAGTCGAAGTACGGCAGCGTCATCGCCGCCGGCTACGACATCGCCAGCACCGACGGGCTCAACGAGAAGGGCCTGGCCGGACATCTGCTGTGGCTGGCCGAGTCCGAGTACGGCGACCGTGACGATGCGCGCGTCCAGCTCAGCCAGGCGGTGTGGCTGCAGTACTTCCTCGACAACTTCGCCACCGTCGCCGATGCCGTTCGGTGGGTGCGGGACAACGACGTTCAGGTGGTGCCGCTGGCCGACCCGACCGGAGGTAAACAGCCGGCCCTGCACGTCGCGCTGGAGGACGCGACCGGGGACTCGGCGATCATCGAATACATGGGTGGGAAGGCGCAGATCTACCACTCGCGCGAGTACACGGTGATGACCAACTCGCCGACCTACGACCAGCAGCTGGAACTGGTGCAGAAGTTCGAGGGGCTCGGCGGCGACGCCCCGCTGCCGGGCACCACCGACGCCCGGGACCGCTTCGCCCGCGCCTCCTACTACCTCGGCCGGCTCGACCGGCCTTCCACCCAGCTCGAGGCCCTGGCCGCGATGATGTCGGTGATGCGCAACGCCGCCCAGCCGTTCCGGGTCGCCGATCCGGGCAAGCCGGAGGCCTCGCAGACCCTGTGGCAGACCGTGACGGATCTGACCAACCTGCGGTACGTCTTCGAGTCGACCACCCGGCCCAACATCGTGTGGGTCGACCTGGCGAAGCTGGACTTCTCGGCCGGGCAGCGCCAGGCCAAGCTCGACCTGGTCGGCCGCCTGGCCCTGGAGGGAGGGCTGTCCGGGGAGGTCTCCGACCAGTTCGAAGACACCGACGGCATGACCTTCCTGTCGGTGGCCTTGGAGGAGCAGCTGATCGCGGCGGCCGCGAAGCAGCGCGCCGCCCAGGACCGGCTCGAGGCGCAGGTCGGCTGAGCGCCCTCACCTGTCCCGTGCCCGCCCCGTGGTCGGGCGCCCGGCCGCAGGCGCCGAGGTGGCAGGATCGCAAGAGTGACACCGGCGCCGTATCCGCTGCTAGCCGCCCCGCTGCGGCTGCGCGGCCACACCGTGGGCAACCGCATCGTGTTCTGCGCACACCTGACCAACCTGGCGGCCGATCGGCTGCCGACCGCCGCGCACGCCGCCTACTACGGGGCGCGCGCCGCCGGCGGGGCCGGGCTGATCGTCACCGAGGAGCACACCGTGCACCCCTCGGACCGGCCCTACGAGAAGGTCATCGCCGGCCACGACCCGGCCGTTCTGGACGGCTACCGGCTGATCACCGGCCGGGTGCGCGCGGCCGGGTCGGTGATCCTCGCCCAGCTCAACCACAACGGCGCCCAGGGCGCGAGCACCTACACCGGAGGCCCGCTGTGGGCGCCGAGCCCGATCCCGGACCCGATGTTCCGCGCCGTCCCCGCCGCCCTCGATAAGGACCGCATCGCAGAGCTGGTCGCCGGTTACGCCGACGTCGCCGCCCGGTGCGCGGCAGGCGGGTTCCAGGGGGTGGAGATCCAGGCCTCCCAGGCCTCGATCCAGCGCGCCTTCCTGGCACGTCACACCAACCACCGCACCGACGCCTACGGCGGGGACCTGGCCGGTAGGAGCAGGCTGCTGCGCGAGACCGCGGTCGCGGTGCGCGAAGCACTCGGCGACGAGGCGATCATCGGGGTGCGCCTGGGCGCCGACGAAGGGGTACCCGGCGGGATCACCGTCGCCGAGACGGCCGCGACCGCCCGGCTGCTCGCCGCAACCGGCGCGGTCGACTACTTCTCGACCACCACCGGCCTGGCGACGGCCACCCTGGACCGGATCGAGGCGCCCATGTCCACCGCACCCGGGCACGGCCTGCACGTCGCCGCCGCGGTGCGGGCCGCGACCGGGCTGCCGACGATCGGGGTGGGCCGGATCGACGAGCCGGCGGCCGGTGAGGCCGCGCTCGAGGCCGGGGTGTGCGACCTGGTGGGGGTGGTGCGCGGCCAGATCGCCGACCCCGCCTTCGCGGCCCGCGCACTGGCCGGGCGTCCGGTGCTGCGCTGCTCGGCGTGTAACCAGGAGTGCATCGGCCGGGTCGGCTTCAACCGCGCGATCGGCTGCACCCACAACCCGTCGGCGGGCCGCGAACATCTGCCGCGACCGGCCACGCGCCGGCGCCGGGAGGCGATCATCGTCGGGGCGGGACCGGCCGGGCTGCAGGCCGCGGCCGTGGCCGCAGAACGCGGACACCGCGTCACCGTCTACGAACGCGCCTCTTTCGTCGGCGGACAGCTTCTTGCCGCGGCCCGTGCCCCGCACCGGGCGGCGATGGGCCGGCTCGCCGACGACCTGGCCCGCCGGGCACGCGCCGCCGGCGCGCACATCCGTACCGGCACCCCGGCCGATCCGGACCTGATCGCCGCGGCACTCGGCTCCGGCGCGGCGGTCGCACTGGCCGTCGGCTCTGCGGCGCAGCGGCCCGCGTGGGCGCCGGCGGGTGCGTCCTGGTTCCGCGGCGCCGAGGAGGCCACCGCCGATCCGACACTCGGCGCGGCCGGGCCGCTGCACGTGCTGGTGGTCGAGGGCACCGGATTCCATCCCGGCACCGGGGCGGTGGAGGCACTGGCCGGCGCCGGACACACGGTGACGGTGTGCACCGATGCGCTCGTGGTCGGCCAGGACCTGGGGGTGACCCTCGATCGGCCCGGGTGGCGGGCCCGTACCGCCGCGCTCGGAGTGCGCGAACGCACCGCCGTCCTGGTCACCGGCGTGCGCCCGGAAGGGCGCCGGGTGACGGCCGAACTCTACGATCACCTCACCGGCGCGAGCGAGACGCTGACCGTGGACCGCATCGTCCACGCCGGGCCGCGCCGCCCGCGCACCCGCCTGTGGTCGGCCGCGACCGCCGGCGCCGAGACCGGCGACGGACATCCGGTGCGCATCGGCGATGCACGCGCCGCCCGGCGCGCGGACGCCGCGATCAGGGAGGGGGAGCAGTGGGCACTGAGCCTGTAGGCCCCGCCGACACCGGCGATCGGCCCACGCCCGCTCTCCTTAGCGTGCGCACCTGGACCGACCTGCCGGAGCGCACCCCGCTGCTGCTCGTGCCGATCGGCGCGACCGAACAGCACGGCCCGCACCTGCCGCTGGACACCGACACCCGTATCGCGGTGGCGCTCGCCGAGCGTGCCGCGGCCCGCTGCGACGCGCTTCTGGCCCCGCCGATCGCCTACGGGGCCAGCGGCGAACACGAGGGCTTCGCCGGCACGATCTCGCTCGGCAACGAGGCACTGGTCAGGCTGGTCATCGAATACGGCCGCTCCGCACACCGCTGGGCCGCCCGGCTGCTGCTGGTCAACGGGCACGGCGGCAACGTCTCCGCCTTGGCCGCGGCCGTGACCCGGCTACGCGAAGAGGGCCGCGACACCGCCTGGTGGACCCCGGTGATCGCAGCCGGCGACGCGCACGCCGGGCGCACCGAGACCGCCATGATGGCGCACCTGCACCCGGAGCTGGTGCGCACCGAACGGATCGCGCCGGGACGGACCGAACCGCTGGATCAGCTGTGGCCCGAACTGCGTGCGGGAGGCGTATCGGCGGTCTCCGACTCCGGGGTGCTCGGCGACCCGGTCGGCGCGGGCCCGGAAGAAGGGGCGCGCCTGGTGGCCGAGCTGACCGCGGGGCTGTGCGCGGCGATCGACACCTGGTCACCCGGCACGCACGGCAGGCTCGCATGAGCGGCCGGCCCGCGCCGCTGCCGAACGGTTTCGCGATCCGGCTCGCCCCCGGCGCCCGGGTCCTGGCAGGCGGCGAGGTGCTCATCGGCGGCAGCCCCACCCGACTTCTGCGCCTGCGCCCGCGCGCCGCCGCCCTGCTGGCCGGCGGCCGGCTCACCGTCACCGACCCGGGAACCGCAGCCCTGGCCCGCCGCCTGCTCGACACCGCGGTCGCCCACCCCGACCCGGCGGCCACCACCGCGCCGATCCCCGGCCCCGGCGAGGTCACCGTGGTGATCCCGGTGCTTGGCGACCAGGCCGGGATCGACCGGCTGCTGGCCGCGTTGGACCCGCAGCTTCCGGTCATCGTCGTCGACGACGGCTCCCCGGTACCGATCCGGGCTATGCGCCCCGGCACCCGGGTGCTGCGCCACGAGAGCCCGCGCGGACCGGCCGCGGCCCGCAACACCGGTCTCGCCGCGGTCACGACCGCGCTGGTCGCCTTCCTCGACGCCGACACCGTGCCCGGCCCGGACTGGCTCACGTCGCTGCTGACCCACCTGGCCGATCCGGCATGTGTGCTGGTCGCCCCGCGCATCACCGCGCTGACCGGAAGCGGATCGGCGCTGGCCCGCTACGAGGCGCTGCGCTCGGCACTGGACATGGGGCCCGACCCGGCCCCGGTGATCCCGCTCAGCCCGGTCGCCTACGTGCCGTCGGCGGCGCTGCTGGTGCGCCGCGAGGCACTGGCGGGCGGATTCGACGAACAGATGCACGTCGCCGAGGACGTCGACCTGTGCTGGCGGCTGCACGCCGCGGGCGCGCGCATGCGCTACGAGCCCGCCGCCGCAGTCGCCCACGACCACCGCACCGGCCACCGGGCGTGGCTGGCCCGCCGCGCCTTCTACGGCACCGGCGCGGCCGCGCTGGATCGGCGCCATGCGGGCACGGTCGCCCCGCTGGTGCTCACCGGCTGGTCGGCGCTCGCCGCGGCCGGGCTCGCCTCGGGCACCCGCACCGGGGCGGCGGTGGCCGCGGCCGCGACCGCACGCGCCGGTTGGCGGATGCGGCCGGTGGTCGCCGGGATCCCGCGCGCGGACCTCGAAGCCGCGCGGCTGACCCTGCGGGGGCTGCGCGGGGCGTGCGCGCAGACCGCCCAGTCGGCGCTGCGCCACCACTGGCCGATCGCCCTGGTCGCCGCGGCCGTGAGCCGGCGGGCCCGGCGACTGCTGGCGGCCGCGGCGGTGATCGACGGGGCGATCGACTGGTATCGCCGCGGCGGGCCCGGCACGCTCGATCCGGTGCGGTACATCGCCTATCGGCGCCTCGACGATCTGGCCTACGGGGCGGGCCTGTGGACCGGGGCGGTGCGCACGCGCCGGATCGGCGCGCTGCTGCCCCGCTCGGGCACCCGCACAGCCGGGCGGTGACCCGGCCCGACCTGCAGTCACCCACACCGCGGGTGTGATCGTCGTTACACTGTGGCGGCCGGTCGTGGGGAAGGGGTGAGCGATGGTCTTCGACGACGATCTCGGTCCGCCCGGCGGCGGGGCCCGCCGCCCGCTGATCGCTGAATCCTGGGCCCGCTCGCACGCCAGCGGCGTCGATCCCGAGCGGGTCGACCACCCGGTGTGGTCGGACGCGGATCTGCGCGCCCACCGTGACGCCCATCCGATGGCGCGCGTGCTGCCGGTGGTGCGCACCCTGCTGTTCGACGACCTGGTCGACGAGGGGCTGGCGGTGGCACTGACCGATCAGACCGGCCGGATGCTGTGGATCCACGCAGATGCCGCGCTGCGCCGGATCTGCGACGGGACGGGCTTCGTCGAGGGCAGCGACTGGAGCGAGGGGCGCGCCGGGACCAACGCGCCCGGACTCGCCCTGGCCGCGGGAGGGTCGGTGCAGGTGCGCGCCGGTGAGCACTTCGTCCGGCCCGTGCGCCCCTTGAGCTGTGTGGCGGCGCCGGTGCGGCACCCGGGCACCGGTCAGGTGCTCGGCACCCTCGACATCACCGGCGACACCAGGGCGGCCTCGAGGGCGATGGGGGCGCTGGTGCGCGCCACCGTCGCCGCCGCCGAAGGCGAGCTGGGCCTGCTGCTGCGCGACGATCCCGGCGCACTCGGGCAGGTCGAACAGGCGCCCCTGCACGCGCTGCTGCTGGGGCCGGGGCGGGCGCGGATCGAGCGCGGCGGCGCGCAACTGCCGCTCAGCCCCCGGCACGCGGAGATCCTCGCCCTGCTCGGCGACGCACCGGCCGGCCTGACCACCGGCGAGCTCGGCGCCGAACTGGGCGACGACGGACTCGACCCGGTGACCGTGCGCGCCGAGGTCTCCCGGCTGCGCAAGGTGCTCGGTCCGGGTGTGCTGGCCTCCAGGCCCTACCGGCTCGCCGCCGGTGCGAGCACGGATGTGGACGCGGTCCGCGCATTCCTGGCCGCCGGTGATGTGGCCGGGGCGCTGGCCGCCTACCCGGGCCCGCTGCTGCCCGCCTCGTTCGCACCCGGGGTGGTGCGGGTGCGTGACGAGCTCGACGCCGAACTCGGCGCGGCCGTGCTCGCCGCGGCCGACCCGGACCTGATCGCCCGCTGGGCCGGAACCCCCGCCGGGGTCGGCGACCGCCGGGTCTGGGCGGCGCTGGCCGTGCTCACCGAACCGGGCTCGGCGCAGCAGGTGCGCGCGAGCGCCCGCCGCGACCTGCTCGATCAGCGGCTCGGCGCGGCTGCAACGCCGTTGCAACCCCGCCGTCTCTAGTGTTCTGCGTCACACGGGTTTCGCGCCGGACGGCGCAGCCCCCGGATGACGAGGAGACCGCAGATGACCGTCTACGCCCGCCCCGGCACCCCCGACGCCGCGATGACCTACCCGAGCCGCTACGACAACTTCATCGGCGGCAAATGGGTGCCCCCGGTCAAGGGCGAGTACTTCGAGAACCCGACCCCGATCACCGGGCAGGTGTTCTGCGAGGCCGCCCGCTCCACGGCCGAGGACATCGAGCTGGCGCTCGACGCCGCACACGCCGCCGCCCCGGCCTGGGGTAAGACCTCGCCGGCCGAACGCGCCGGGGTGCTGCTGGCGATCGCCGACCGGATGGAGGCCAACCTCGAGGCGATCGCACTGGCCGAGACCTGGGACAACGGCAAGGCCATCCGGGAATGCCTGGGCGCCGACATCCCGCTGGCCATCGACCAGTTCCGCTACTTCGCCGGCGCCATCCGCGCCCAGGAGGGCCGGCTGTCGCAGATCGACGACGACACCGTCGCCTACCACTTCCAGGAACCCCTCGGGGTGGTCGGCCAGATCATCCCGTGGAACTTCCCGCTGCTGATGGCGGTGTGGAAGCTCGCCCCGGCCCTGGCCACCGGCAACGCGGTCGTGCTCAAACCGGCCGAGCAGACCCCGGCGTCGATCATGTTCCTGATGGATCTCATCGCCGACCTCGTCCCGGCCGGGGTGGTCAACGTGGTCAACGGCTTCGGCGCCGAGGCCGGCAAGCCGCTGGCCTCCAATCCGCGCATCGCCAAGGTCGCGTTCACCGGCGAGACCACCACGGGCCGGCTGATCATGCAGTACGCCAGCCAGAACCTGATCCCGGTCACCCTCGAGCTCGGCGGCAAGAGCCCCAACGTGTTCTTCGACGACGTCATGGCCGAGGACGACGGTTTCCGCGACAAGGCCCTGGAGGGCTTCGCGATGTTCGCGCTCAACCAGGGCGAGGTGTGCACGTGCCCGTCGCGGGCCCTGGTGCAGGAGTCGATCTACGACGAGTTCATGGACCTGGCGATCGCGCGCACCGAACGCATCGTCCAGGGCGATCCGCTCGACACCGACACCATGATCGGCGCGCAGGCCTCGAACGACCAGTACGAGAAGATCCGCTCCTACCTGGAGATCGGCCGGGCCGAGGGCGCGCAGGTGCTCACCGGCGGCGAGCCGGTGGATCTGGGCGGGGACCTGTCGGGCGGCTACTACATCGCCCCGACCGTGTTCGCCGGCACCAACGATCTGCGGGTCTTCCAGGAGGAGATCTTCGGTCCGGTGCTGTCGGTGGCGCGCTTTACCGACTACGACCAGGCGATCTCGATCGCCAACGACACCCTCTACGGCCTCGGCGCCGGGGTGTGGTCGCGCAACGGATCGGTGGCCTACCGGGCCGGGCGCGACATCCAGGCCGGCCGGGTGTGGACCAACACCTATCACCAGTATCCGGCGCACGCGGCCTTCGGCGGCTACAAGCAGTCGGGCATCGGGCGGGAGAACCACCTGATGATGCTCGACCACTACCAGCAGACCAAGAACCTGCTGGTGTCCTACGCCGAGGGCGCCCAGGGCTTCTTCTAGCCCCCACCGGTCACCGGCCGGGCCGCACCCGCAGGCGTCCGGCCGGTGACCGACCAGACCCGGTGCGGGGGACGATGACCGCCCCCGTCCGTCCCCCGCACCGTTCCACCCCGCGGCCGGCCGACCCCGGCACAGCCGCACGGACCAGGGAAGGGAAGTGACCGGGCCATGACCACCGCCCTGCCCGCCCGCGTGCGGGCCACCGCCGCCGCCCGCGACCTGCTGACCACGCTGCGCAGCCGCCACGGGGCGCTGATGATGCACCAGTCCGGCGGCTGCTGCGACGGTTCGGCGCCGATGTGCTTTCCGGCCGGCGAGTTCCTGGTCGGCGACCACGATGTGCTGCTCGGTCTGCTCGACCTGGCGGCCGAGGCCGACACCGCCGCACCCGCCCCGCCGGAAGGCGACGATGCGGTGCCGGTGTGGATCTCCGGCCCGCAGTTCGGCGCCTGGCATCACACCCAGCTGATCATCGACATGGTGCCCGGCCGCGGCGGCGGGTTCAGTCTCGAAGCCCCCGAGGGCCTGAGGTTTCTGACCCGCTCGCGGCCGTTCACCGACGGCGAGATCGCCGCATTGGCCGCGGCGCCGGCGCCCACCGGTGCGCAGGTCGAGGCGGGCGCAGTACCCGCGCTGCCGGGCGAGCCGGTGATCGTGGCCGACGGCGCGGCCGCCGGGGCCGTGTGTGCCCTGCCGGACTGACGCGCGCAGGCCGCGGGCCCGGCACGGGTCAGCGGTATTCGCCGGGCGTCTTTCCGGTCCAGCGTTTGAAGGCCCGGCGGAAGGCGCTCGGCTCGGAGAAGCCGAGCCGGGTGGACACCGCCTCCACGGTCTCCCCGGCCTCCAGCGCCGCGATCGCCGCCTCCTGCAGCACCTGTTCGCGCAGCCGGCCCACCGAGGTGCCCTCCTGGCGCAGCAGTCGGCGTAGCTGCGGTTCGCTGATCGCCAGCGTCGCCGCGATCTCGGCCGCGGTGGGCTGGGCGCCCCGGGTGCCCATCGCCAGGATCCGGCGGGTGCGCGCCGCGGTGCCCGAGTCGAAGTCCCGATTGGCCAGTAGCTGGCCGGGTGCGGACTGCAGGAAGGTCCGCAGCGATTCCTCGGTCTGGACCACCGGGCTGGCCAGGTCCGCGGCCGCCAGCTCCAGGGCGGGGTAGGGGCGGCGGAAGGCGACCGGGATGCCGAACATGTGGTGGTAGGCCACCACGTCCACCGGCGGCGGATCGTGGTGCGGCAGCTCCACGGCCAGCGGTTCCAGGCGCCGACCGGTCAGCCAGGCCGCGAACCGGTGGATGACCAGCATCCCGAAATCCGAGACCACCACCGCGTCGTCGCCGAGTTCGGCCCCGCCGTCGGGCAGCACCGAGGTGTCGAACCAGATGCGCACCTTCTCCTCGCCGAAGTCGATGCGCACCGGCGCGGCCGACGGCAGGGCGGGCAGGAACCCGGCGAGCCGGCGCAGCACCGCACCCAGGTCGGGGCTGTGGATCAGCGCGTAGCTGAGCAGCTGGAAGGTCCCGCGCGGCACCGCGGTGAGCCCCAGGCCCATCAGTTCGTCGTCGGTCAGCGCCCAGGAGGCGGTGAGGAAACCGGCGACCTGATCGGTGGTCAGCCGGGTGTCGGGACGGGCCAGTTCACGCTCGGTGATCCCGGCCGTGCGCAGGGCCGGACGCAGATCGGTCCCGCGACGGGCGGACGCGGCCATGGCGCGCTGGACGAAACCGACCGGCACCATGCGCACACCCACGCCGCACCCCCTCGTCGACCGACCGGCGGTGACCGTTTCGGTCACAGACCGTGATCG
>Ga0079226_10003522_pt1 | contig 11987 bp, 12 predicted proteins | sample Poulit2014_FD_76345 | JGI IMG/M metagenome (GOLD analysis project Ga0079226, IMG submission 76345) | Agricultural soil microbial communities from Georgia to study Nitrogen management - Poultry litter 2014 | ecosystem: Environmental > Terrestrial > Soil > Agricultural land | place: USA: Georgia... | reverse complement strand
TACAATTATTAAAGCAGAGTCTACGATTACAGTAGATAATCCTGAACTTGTCAAGGGAAAAAGAGTCCTCGTTGTAGAAGACGGACCAACATTAACACATGGGGAAATGAAAATTGGTGCAGGAATTGTTGCAGCAGAACGTTTAGGTGCAAAAGAAGTAGTTGATCCAACACCATACACTGTCGGTACTTTAACAGAAACATTTGAACAATACCCACATATCGATACCGTTTTACCAGCAATGGGCTACGGAGAGCAACAGTTGAAAGACTTGGAAGAAACAATCAATAATGCAGATTGTGATGCGGTCATTATTGGAACACCAATGGATTTAACTAGAATCATTTCCATCAATAAACCGACGACAAGAGTGCATTATGACTTAGATGAAGTAGGCGACACGAATTTAGAAGGTGTGCTGAATCAGTTTATAAAAGACTTTGACTTAAATAAGGCGGAAGCGAAGTAATACAAGAAAGGCCTTTGGTATCAATAGATGCTGGAGGTAGATGAGTGGTCACCACATGGCTTTGAATGGTCAGGCCAGGGGCGTTTTAAGGGCAGTGTTCAGTGCCACGAGATTCATAGCGGGATTTATTTGTGTGATGATATGACTATACGCACAATTACAACAAGGTACGCGTGCTAATGAACCATTCAAAAAAGCAGATTTTGAATCAATTTTAAAATCTGCTTTTTTCCTATGCATTTGTAAATAAGTCTATTTCATCATGCTCACAGTGTCATTGAAGCACGAATAGCCTTCAATAATATAAATATTCACGTGTAACACTAGGTCGTGATTAGTTTGGTTGTCCTATCGGCCGGCGTCGATCATCCGTCGTTTGCTCAATTATGCAACACGGCAAATGACGAAGAACAGATTATTTTGTGTGGAGATCGTTTCTTGTGAAAAATGCATTTGTAAACCGGATATAAATTAGTGATGTAATGGGTAAGTTTACAATCCAGGTAATGCAGGCGCATCGTGATGTGGGTAACTCTCACCTGATAATACGTTTAAAAAAGCGAGCAATGCATCTTTTTCTGCATCTGAAAGGTTAAGCTCCTTTACAATTGGGCTCTTATTTGGATGATTATCACCACCACGATCGTAATAGTCAATCACTTCTTCTAGAGTTTCTAGACTACCATCGTGCATATACGGTGGATGATGTTTTATACCGTAAAGTCCTGGTGTTCGGAATACACCATCATCTGCATTGAATCCCGTTATTTCCTTACGCCCTTTATCGTCTGATTCAATTCCGATGTTGTGAAATTTATTATCAGAAAAATTTTGACCATTATGACATGAAATACAACGAGCATCACCAACAAATAATTCCATGCCATCTATTTCATGTTCTGTCATAGCATCATAATCTCCTTCAAGGAAGCGGTTGAACCTAGTATCATCAATGACGATGGTTCTTTGAAATGCAGCCAATGCTTTTGCAATATTGTCAATCGTAATATCTTCCCCAAATGTGTCCGCAAACATTTCTGGATAACCCTCGATATCACTTAATTTCCCTACTAGTTCATCTAAGTCCATATTCATTTCAATCGGTGAACTAATTGGTCCTAATGCTTGTTCTTCGAGTGAATCTGCACGACCATCCCAAAAGAAAGAAGTATAGTAGCCAGTGTTAATAATGGTAGGTGAATGACGTGGACCTTCCACTCCCTCAAATCCGCTAAAAAGAGGTTGTCCATCACTGTATCCTAAGTCAGGTGAATGACAAGTAACACAGCTTAACTTGTTGTTTCCGGATAGACGTGGATCGAAAAATAATGTTTTTCCTAATTCAATTGCTTCCTCTGTCAGTGGATTATCTTCGGGAACTTTCATTTTCCCTAGTGGCGTGAAACTTTCGCTTAATTTTTTGTATTGATCATCATCTCTTATTTTTATTTCTTCGACCTGCATATCGTCTTGTACTTCTGTATGGTTGACCGAATTATTACAAGCTAAGAGAAAAAAGGAAATACTAATTAAAAGGATAACTAATTGCACACGATTTATCATCGGTAATCCCCCTTCGTATAGGATGATTGAGTGAAAATTTTAGAAAGGAATTTTAATTTATTTGCCTGAATGTTATGTTCACTACAAACTTTAGGTTGTTTAATTAGCCTTAGAGTTGTCAAAGGAAGGTTATTCTTCGGGAATGTGAATAGTCTTTACTTATGGCTAATGATAGTCCGACTACAAATATGTAAAAAAGCAGATTTTATTTATAAAACCTGCTTCAATATGATTTATCATTTTTAATTTTTTAATTCATGCTAGACTGATTGCTAATTTTTTCTATATTATATCATTTAGTAAGCCAGTCACAGGTAAAGTCATTGCATTCCAGGTAATTCTGGTGCATCTACTTCAAGAATGCTGTCATCTGACAATACCATTAAGAAGGAAAGTAGAGCTTCCTTTTCTGAATCCTCTAGATTTAGTTTATCTATGAGCCCACTTGTGTTAGGATGACCATCCCCACCTCGATCATAGAAGTCAATTACTTCTTCTAGAGTTTCTAAGCTACCATCATGCATATATGGTGCATGGTGAGCTACACCGTAAAGGCCAGCTGTACGGAATGAACCATCATCAGCTTCATCTTCTGTTATTTCCATACGACCTTTGTCATCTGAATCTAATCCAATATTGTAGAACTCGTTATCAGTTAAGTTTGGCCCGTTATGGCAAGTGATACATTGTGCATCTCCTGCAAATAACTCCATACCTTCGATTTCCTGTTCTGTTAAAGCATCATAGTCACCTTCAAGGAATTGATCGAATGGTGTATCTTCAATAACGATCGTACGTTCATAGGCAGCCAGCGCTTTTGCGATATTGTCAATCGTAATATCCTCTCCAAAAGCTTCGGCAAACATTTCTGGATAACCATCGACATCACTTAATTTTCCTGCTAGTTCATCTAAATCCATATTCATTTCAATTGGTGAACTAATTGGTCCCAATGATTGCTCCTCTAGAGAATCTGCACGCCCATCCCAAAAAAAGGAAGTATAGTATCCAGTGTTAATAATCGTTGGTGTGCGACGTGGTCCTTCAGCTCCTTCGAATCCACTGAAAAGAGGAACTCCATCACTAAATCCTAAATCTGGTAAGTGACAAGTAGCACAACTTAATTTATCGTTTCCAGATAATCGTGGGTCGAAAAATAATGTTTTTCCTAATTCAATTGTTTCTTCTGTCATCGGGTTGTCCTCAGGGATAGCGACATCTCCTAATGGGTCGAACATGCTGATTAGTTCACCGTAGTCCTCATTGTCAGTTTCTGTTTCTTTCTCATTAGTAGTCGTTTCTTCACTTGATGTACAAGCAACTAGAAGAAAAGGAACAACGGCTAAAGCAATAAGTAGTTGAAAACGTATTTTCATTATTACCCCTCCAATTCATAATATGTAATAAATTTTATTCATTTAGTACTCTCCCCTTATTTGACTGACATCTCTTACTATGATGATTCGTCATCATCAAAGGGCAGCGCTTTGGGATTAAGTTTATGAACGTAGTAAAGTTACGAAAAGAAACGCAACATAGCGCTTATTACCTAATTCCAAAGATTCTTGATGAGTACTATCCTTAGTATAGATGAGTTTTATATTTATAGTTCGTCGAATATCAACAAGCTTCGACAAAATTATGGAAAAAGTTTGACAAATACTGCTCGTTTATAACAATTCACACATAGTTCAATTCTTCACCAGAAAATTTGTATGGAAGTGTTAATATATTAGTAGTTCCACAACATTTACATTAGTGGCTATTGATTGATGAAACGTATCGAAGGGAAAAATGCCTATGAAAAAATTAATTGATTATCTACTTATCATGAGTATCTTTTTAATCGTTATTGCTCAAACCTTTTTTGTTACCCCGACAAAAGTACTAGCTAGTGAAAAGTCGTCACTAATTTATGAAGAATTGACGATTTATGTTATGCCACAGTATGCAACACCAGAAGAATGGGAAGCAGATCAGCCGGCCGTCCTCGTTGGTATTCACGGTACGTTGATAAATGAATCTGATATGTCCTATAAGGAAGAGATACGAATTCCTCTACCTTATGACGAACCTGATTTTCAATTTTTTCAAGCAGGTGAGTTTATGGAAGACGGATCAGTACAAGACACAGGGGCGACACTGGAGGAGAATTCGGGAGAGGCCCTATGGCAGCCAGAACATGCGATAGAGCCAGGGGAAGCGTACAACTTCGTAACCGAGTATTATTTTGCACTCACTCAAGATGGGATATCATATGAATTCTCTTTCATGCATGCATTGGAACGAGACACAAATAAAATGAATATATTATTCTTCGAACCATATGATGCAGAGGGTTACACCGTGAATTCTGAATATGATGCTAGTGAAGAAACAGATGCATATGGTATATCCGCCCATTTATTTGACCTAGCAGAAGTAGAGACTGGTGAAGTGTTTGATGCATCAATTACGTATGATAAGGAAAGTAACATCACAACACTTGAAGCAATTGACACATTAACAGATCAAGCAGACGTTTTAGCACAGTTAAGTGAAGATGAACAGAGTGAATCTCAGCATACTTCTGAATCTGGGATTGGAGTAGACGGGATAGTATTGATTATCATTGCCTGTATTGTTGTAGCGATTTTTGCCTTTTTTATCTTTAAAAATTACCGAAAAACCAATAAAAAGTCTAAAGAACTACAGCGAAAAACGGAAGAAACGGAAGTGCTTCATGACAACATGGAGGAGCTGAGAAATAAGCTTATTCGTGGGGAAATTAATGAAGATACATATAAAGAAGAACAATCGAAACATTCATTGTAGGGGAGGAGATTTTTCATGAAAAAAAATATGAAAGTAGTTTTAGGTAGTAGTATGATTATTGTCAGTATTTTGGCTATGCTTATTATCGCTACGCCTTCATCTAGTGGTTCGGAGATCACGATAGATCACTTGAAGGACAATTGGGATGAGTTTACAGAAAGTTATGTTACTACTGAAGGGTATCTTGTTGGAGGAACGGTAGATTGGAATGCTGATGACATTGAGCTACGCTTTGATATAGAGGGAGAAGATGGTCAAGTTTTATCAGTCTATCACCAAGGTGTACAGCCAGACAATTTTGAAGAGGATGTGATTATCATTGTCCATGGCAACACCCAATCAGATGGCATATTTGAAGCGGAGAAAATTCAAACTCGTTGTCCATCTGTTTACGAAGGTACGATGGATCCAAAAGATTATGATCCAGAAGTTCATCGTCAACTGGAGTTAGACGAATAACAAAATGAAAGTGAATCACAGACGACAGATCATTCAATAAAGAAGGTGCTAATCTATATGCATATTATCGGAAATATTACGATTTATCTTGCCTTTTCCCTATCTATTTATGCATTTATTGTATTCATCATAGGGATTAAAAAGCAAGATCAACGTTTTATTGACAGTGGAAAGGGAGCAACTTTAAGTATTTTTATTCTGGCATCGATATCGATGTTATTGATACTTATATTATTAGGTACAAGTCAATTCGAGTATGAATTTGTCTATCAATATACGAGTTCAGACTTGCCATTAGTGTATAAATTGACGGCGCTATGGGCCGGAAACGCTGGTTCCCTACTTTTATGGACGTTTTTCTTAACGCTGTATAGTGTCATTCTTGCCTTTTCTAAAAAAATGAAGCACAATCCAATGACACCCTATATCATTAGCGTGATGATGTTAAATGTAATTTTCTTTTACTTCCTTTTAAGCTATGTAACTAAACCTTTTAATTTATTAGATTATGTACCAGCGGAAGGAAGAGGACTTAACCCGATGTTACAGGATCCGGGGATGATCACTCATCCGATCCTCATTTATTTAGGTTATGTAGGATTGACAGTTCCATTTGCCTTTGCAATAGCATCACTTATTTTGAAAAACATGGATGCTTTTTGGTTTCAAATGACACGCCGTTGGACGCTTTTCTCTTGGTTATTTTTAACAATCGGAAATGTTCTCGGTGGTTACTGGGCATATACAGAGCTTGGTTGGGGTGGCTACTGGGCATGGGATCCGGTCGAAAATGCCTCCTTTATGCCGTGGCTAACGGTAACAGCTTATTTACATTCTGTGATAATTCAAGAACGTAAAAATATGCTGAAGACGTGGAATTATAGTTTAATTATTATTTCATATATATTGGCATTATTTGGTACTTTTCTTGTTCGAAGTGGAGTACTAACGTCTGTTCATGCATTTGGTGAAGCCAATCTTGGTAACTATTTTCTTGCTTTCACCTCCATCATGATCATTATATCTATGTATATACTGATGAGTCGTTATCAGCTTATTCAAAAAGGTACTGGACAAATTGAATCATTTATATCGAAGGATAGTTCTTTTCTAATTAATAATCTTATTTTAATTGGTGCGACATTTGCTGTGTTCTGGGGGACAATCTTTCCATTAGTTAGTGAAGCTGTGACAGGTACAAAGGTAACGGTAGGTATTCCATTTTTTAATACGGTGATGCCCCCCATCTTACTTGCGCTTTTGTTCTTGATGGCAGTATGTCCACTTATTTCCTGGCAACATTCAACAGTGAGGAATTTAGGCAAAAACTTTGTAGTTCCGGCAATTATTAGTCTCATTATTTCCGGTATGCTTTTAATCATGGGCATTCGTGATGCGTATCCGGTAATTTCCTTTACGATTATTGCATTCTTAGTCCTCACTCATATATTGGAATTTATTCGTGGAACGAGAGCGAGACAAAAAGCGACGAACGAACCAGCGCTATTGGCTCTTATCAGATTAATGGTAAGAAGTCGACGCCGACATGGAGGTTATATTGTCCATATTGGAATAGCGATCATAGCATTTGGTATTGTTGGCGCTAATTTTGATACAGAAAAAATGGCAACATTGGCAGAAGGTGAATCTATGGAAATAGACAAGTTTACACTTACATATGAAAAGCTTGAACAACGAAAAGATGGTCGGAATAAATTAATATTTGCTAATATCGCTGTAGAAGAAAAAGGCAAACATGTCGGTTATATCCAACCAAATAGGGGGATTTTCCCGAACTGGGAAGAACCATCTACAGATGTTGCTGTAAGAAGTACGTTAAAAGAAGACCTTTATGTCGTCCTAAGTGGATGGGAGGAAGATCGACGTGCCACATTTCAAGTGAAGGTGAATCCTTTAGTGAAATGGATATGGATTGGTAGCTTTATCGTTGTAATTGGAGCAATCTTTTCTCTTTGGGGTGGTCGTTACGGGCAAGTATCACCTCGTTATCGGGGAACACAAAGAAAGGTGCATTGATAAAAATGAAACGAATCCTTGTTTTAACTAGTATGATACTATTCGTTATTTGCCCAAGCACGATCATGGCACAAGAGAAATTGGACGAAAACTCCTCCGAATATAAAGACATTTCATCGCTATTTGTTTGCCCTGAATGTAATACGGTAGGAGCAGAATTAAATGAACGATTTAAGGCGGAAATTCTAGAATTAATGAATGAAGGGTATACAAAAAGCGAAATTAAGGAATATTTTGTCGAGATATACGGTGAAGCAATTTTAGCGGCACCAGAAAAAAGTGGCTTTAGTTTAGTAGCTTGGGTTACACCACTTTTTGCATTAGCAATTGCGGGTGGAGTAATTTTCCTGCTCATAAGAAAGTCAGTTCGAAAATCATCCGCAAAAAACGAATTGGATGATTCGTCACACATCCTTGATCGTAATCTTGATGAATATGTTTTACATACGTTAATTGAAGAAGAGAGAAAAAAACGCTTTTAAACGATGAGGGATCAAGTGAAAAGTTGCGATCATAGTCCTCATCTAAAATAAAAAAACGTATGAATTAGTTCTACTTACAAAGGAAAGTCTGTTTTGTTTCATAAAGTAACCGAAATATATGGAGGAATTTCTTAAAATAGGATGTGGTAAACATGGAATATATAGTGGGCACGCTTATTGTCGGTCTTACTCTATACTTAATCATCAACCCGTTTTTCTCCAAACAAACGAAACTTCAAGTACGAGACATGGATGATGAATTGGATCATTTATCGCTAGAACAACTATATGCTACGTTAAATGAACTTGAAATGGAATATAACATGGGGAAGTTAGCCAAAGAAGATTATCAAAGCCTCATCAAGCAATATGAACAAATCGCAGCACAAAAGTTGAAGGAAGAAGCGTATGCAATAGATAAGGACGACGAGACAAAAGAAGAATAAAGGTTATATATTGTAAGCTACTAGAGAAATAAAATCGACAAGTACTTGATGAATATGGAATGTATATAAGTTGCAGCAGTAATGGTAAATAGCTAAGTAACCTAACTATAAAGTCGTACAGAAGGCAGGGGATTCAAATGATTCAAACAAAAAACATCACAAAAGTTTTAGGTGAAAAGATGATTTTGCGTGGCGTAAATCTAACTATTGAGCAAGGAGAGTCTGTTGCCTTATTAGGTGCGAATGGAGCGGGGAAAAGCACTTGGCTTAAAATTATTGCCGGTCTTTTAAAACCAACAACTGGAGAGGTCTGGATTAATGGTCAGTCACGTAAAAAGGATAATGATGCATACCAACAACAAATTGGTTTTCTAAGTCATAAGAGCTTGCTGTATGATGCCTTTTCACCAATCGAGAACTTATCATTTTTTGCGAAGCTCTATCATATGAAATCACCTGAAGAACGGATTAATCAACTCATAGATCGTGTTGGACTATCCTTTTTTAAACATGATCCGGTTCGAACATTTTCTAGGGGAATGACTCAAAGATTAGCAATTGCTAGAGCGCTTTTACATGAGCCGAACATCTTGTTATTAGATGAACCTTATACCGGGCTAGACCAGCAAGCGATGAAGCAATTAAATCAAATCCTGCTTGAATTGAAGGAAGAGCATGTCACAACTGTCATCGTCACACATGATTTTGAGTATTTAAAAAAAGTATGTGATAGAATCGTTGTCTTAAGAAAAGGGAAAATAGCAGAAAATGAGATCATTCACGGGCAGTCGATGGAATGGATTTACAGTTTGTATAATGGGGAGTTAGAGTCATCATGAAATATTTAATTAGACCAGCATTAGCGATTGCTTGGAAAGATATTTATTTTGAGTGGAAAACGAAGCAAAACATAACAACGATGCTCATTTTCTCCGGATTAATCATCGTTATATTTAGTTTTGCATTTGATCCATCTAATGCGGCTGTACAAGCATTAGTTCCTGGTATGATTTGGGTCATTACTATTTTCGCAGGTGTTTTAGGATTGAATCGTTCATTTACGTCAGAAAAACAGGACGATCGAATTTATAATTTTGTCATTGCTCCGGTAGATCCGTCTAGCGTCTATATTGGCAAGTTTTTGGCAAACCTGCTGTTCGTGTTAGGCACACAACTTATAGCGATACCATTACTTTTTATTCTGTTTGACTTTCATGTAATAGGTTTTGCAAGGTTAGGTTATTTTATCATCATTTTATTTTTAGGAACAGTTGGTTTTATCGCAGTAGGAACATTGTTAGCGGCACTAGCGTCACATGCTAAAAGTAGCGAAATGCTGCTACCTGTTCTACTATTTCCGTTAGTTACACCGGTTGTGATTGCAGCTGTTCAAGCGACAAAAATTGTACTCGTCGATTTGCATGAACTAGGTGCTGCCATGAGTTGGGTTCAACTTATTACTGTGTACGATGTTGTATTTATTGTAGTAGGATTTATATTATTTGAATATGTATTGGAGGTTTATTAAATGGCAGAAGAACGAAAAGATAAAAAAGGACTCGTTCCTTCAAATTTTCATCATTTTCTTTTCATTATCGCGACAATTATGACATTAATTAGTCTCTATTTAATATTTATGTGGTCACCAATTGAACGTGTGATGGGACCTGTGCAAAAGATTTTTTATTTCCATGTAGCTTCTGCTTGGAATGCCTTTCTTGCCTTTTTTATTGTATTTGTCTTTAGTCTACTTTATTTACTTACAAAAAAGCGTAAATTTGATTTGATTGCTGGTGTGAGTGGCGAAATTGGCGTAGTATTCACGGCGATTGTTTTGATTACGGGGCCAATTTGGGCTCGTTCTGCTTGGAACACCTGGTGGACTTGGGAACCAAGGCTTACTACAACGCTTATTCTACTTTTTATGTATATTGCTTATATGATGTTACGTAATTTAAACATGGAATGGCAGAAACAAGCTAGACTAACATCTGTTTTTGGAGTGATTAGTTTTATTAATGTACCTATTGTTTACATGTCCATTCAATGGTGGGGATCGAAACTTCATCCAGAAGTAATAAAAAACAGTTCAGGTAGTGCCCTTGATCCGAGCATGTCATTTACGCTTTTTTTTAGCGTAATCACATTAACAGTTGTATATTTCGTATTGTTACAACAAGGTTATTATGTTGAAAGATTAAAATTAAAAGTACAGAAAATTAAAGCAAAAAAACAAGATCAATTGATGAATTAGGAGGAGAAATGATGTCATATTTATTTGCAGCTTATTCAATTATTTGGTTGTTACTTGCAGGCTATATTTGGGTGATTGGAAAAAGACAAAAAGATGCAGTAAAAGAATTGTCGTTTTTTCGTGAACTAGACGATGATCAATAACGGATTAGAGATGATGGAGGTTTAAACGAATGGCAAAGAATCGGTGGATACAAGTAGTGACGATGCTTTTTGTCATCGGAATAATCAGTGTATTAGTCATTAATATAAAAAATCAAGGTGATATCGTAGGTGTCGGAGACGAAGCATATGAATTTCAGCTTGAAGACGAAGAAGGTAAAATGTATCAGTTATCAGATTATAAAGGTAAACCGGTCGTGCTCAACTTTTTCTCTACGTGGTGTAAGTCATGTCATACCCAAGCTCCTAGTATGATTCGATTTGAACAAGAGGTAGCAGATGATGTGCAGGTATTTACGGTAGTAAGATCAGAATCGCCGCGTGCGTTGGAACAATATTTGGAGCGTACTGGTTTTACAGATAGGCTCTATATATTTGACTTTGACACAGAGGTATCAGATAGATATGGCGTAGTTGGTCAGCCTGAAACAATTATTATCGATGAGGATGGCATTATCGTGAATCATATTATGGGGCCAATTTCAGGAGAGGAAGTAGGAGATATCATAAAGGAAATAAGTAAATCTTGAATGATTGATATAGAATCCAGTATAAGTTCGTTTGTGATAGTCGCTAAAAGAATTTAATCTTTAATTGCAATATTAATAATCCCCTTTTAAGCAGCCGAAATATAGACTTTCTGTTATGGTGGATGGTGTGGGGCTAGATCACACCATCCACCATTTCTACTAATTCACTCGATGTTAAACAGTTTAATATGTGCCGTGGCACATTGTATTCATCTAACTTTCAACATTCATCCTCGTTTTATTTCCCCTTAGATTATACCGTTTGCTTAATATCCAAAATTATTCGTTGGTTTCCACTCTTCCATCCTATAAGGTCATTTTTAGTATGAAATTGATACATAACAATCATATTTACTTCTCTTCTTCATCTAACAGCATATCAAACAACTCACCAGAATGAGCTTTATCTACAAGTATTTCTAGGAATGTATAATATTTAATAGAATCAGTTATTTTGTTTAATTTATATTGAGCTTCATCCCGTATATCTTCGGGTGTGTCTGGGTCATCAATTAATGCCTGATAGCGCGGCTGTGCTTTACGAATGCCTTGCATATTTACATTTACTTCTCTTTGCCAACGACGAGTGAAGAAAGAAACGAAAAATTGGAAAAAGTCCATTTCTGCTTGAAACAAATTTTTTCGAGAACCTTTTCGATACATACGATGGATTATTTTTTCGTCTATTAGTTTTCGTACACCAAGGCTCATACTGCCTTTACTCATTCCCAATTCATCTCGTAATTCATCAAGAGTCATTGGACCGTCATTC
>Ga0079226_10003521_pt1 | contig 11987 bp, 6 predicted proteins | sample Poulit2014_FD_76345 | JGI IMG/M metagenome (GOLD analysis project Ga0079226, IMG submission 76345) | Agricultural soil microbial communities from Georgia to study Nitrogen management - Poultry litter 2014 | ecosystem: Environmental > Terrestrial > Soil > Agricultural land | place: USA: Georgia... | reverse complement strand
TCGCTCGGCTCAGCACCGCGCCGGTGCTGGCGCGGGGCACGGCGTTCGGTGACTTCGTCGCATTCGGCGATCTGGCCGGGACGGTGCATGCGGTGGAGCGGGTGTGAGCGCGTACGGCCCGGCCCCGCGCTGCCGCGCGTCCCCTGGCTCGCCGAAGTGGTGAGACCTCGTCGACCTTCACGGCCAGAACGGTCCGCCCACCGGATATCCGCCTGCCCATTGTGGTCAGCCGGTGAGGCGGGTGCCTGGACAGGTGACACCCGCGCAGGCGTTCCGTCGGACCGCGAGGGACGAATCGGAGACCACCCACCCTGTCTAGAGACTTGACAGGGTGGGTGTCATCAGGTGATCGGTCCGTATCAACTGTTACGCACGACTCGCACAGATCGGGATCACTCCAGATGATCCCCGATCAGAGCGAGGCACTGGATGACTGCGAGCCCGAACTGTGCGCTCTCGTTCGTCGAGAACGTCCCTTCATCCACGGGATTGAGCACCTCGGGTCCCTCCAGCCTGTTCGTCCCGAAATCCATGTCCTCGGGATACCCGGCTTCGCCCTTGCGCAGTTCCGCCCAGGCGCGCTGGGCCAGCTCCGGGTCGTCGCGCTGTACCGCAGCGTAGGCGGTTGCTCGCGCATAGGACTGTCGCAGATTCAGGTTTCCCCAGCTCTCGCCGGTGGCCTCGGCCTGTTCTTCCTCGGATGCGTTGTACAGATAGCAGTACTCGGTCCATTTCTCACGGACTTCGTCGTCGTCGAGGAGCTCGACGAGCTCCGCCATGATCTCGATGAGGCCGAACACGCCGCCCAGATGCCCGACATCAACCGATTTCTCCGTCTGCGGTGCGTAGTTCCCGGTGTCGAGGTCGTATCGAACATCTCCCTGCACCCACCCGTTGGGCAGGGCAGCGATGCTGGTGACCGAGTTGATGAGTTTGGTCTTCGCGATCTCGTCGCCGCCCCGCTCCCATTCCGTGAGCCACGCCGCAGCGAGCGCCCCCCAGTCGGTGGTCTGACCGAGAGATAGAGCGTTCCGGTCGGGATCGTACTCATCCTCGCGAATCTTCCGGATCGGGTCCAGATTCAAGAACGCCTCATCGGAGTCGATCAACTCATGCAGGAGATCGCCCGTGCGCTCATCGGCCGTGAGGAAGTAGTGCAACCGACGGTACGTCGCGTTGGAGATGCGTACCTGCTTCGCGCTATCGGCCCAGTGGAGGACACCGTGTCGGGTGCCGAGGCCCTTCCAGTCACCGAGATGGTATTGGTCCACCTCACCGGTGTGCCGGCTCATCGCCTCCGCGAAGCGGAACGCGCTGGCATCGCCCGTCCGGAGGTAGTGGTACCAGAGCCACAGATCTGTGGAGAGCTCCGAGTTGTCCCACGCATATCCGCCGACGTCGTACCGCCATTGATGGCGATCCGGGTCGTAGGAATGCATGACGTCGCCGTAGTCCCAGAAGCCGTACCAGTTGCGCTGGTCGACCTGGTCGAGGTGGTAGCTGTGGATCGCGTCCAGTCGGTCCTCCCACGCCTCTCGCTCGGGGGTCGAGCGATCCACAGGCGACCACATCCCGAAGACGCCTGCGGCCTTGTTGTGCTCCGGCGGGCTGACCAGCAGCGGCGGCGTCGCGTTCGCCTCGGCGAGATCCGCGAAGGTCTCGGCGGAGGGAGTGCCGCCCAGAGCCCAGAACATCAGCGCCGTCGTGCGCGCCACGCCCACCGGGGTGTCGAACTCGGGTTCATAATCCTCATAGGTGATCTCGAGGGCATCGAGCTGGTCCTCATAGGTGTCCTGCCCCATGCCGTCGTGGTAAGGCCGCAGATCCATCGGGGCCGCGTGGGGTGAATACATCCAGACGGTCACCTTGCCCGCATCCGATGTCGCCTGCGAGATCTGCAGCTCGGTGGGATGCAACTGCCAGAAGTTCCGCATTCCGAACGCCAGGCCACCGCTGGGCCCACCGAGGTACCCCAGCCCCGCCGAACGCGTCCCGCCATCCACGCGGATCCAGCTGTGCCCTGGGGAGGTGCGCTTGTGGATCTCGAAGCTGTTGGCGGTCAACTGCCGCAGGCTGTATTCACCCCAGCCCGGGATCCAGTGCATCCGAGACGTGACCCGTTCATCCCAGGTCGAGGTTGCGGCGGTCTCCTCACCGGCGACCTGGGCCGCACGCACCTGCTCCCCCGGGTCGCGGCGAAGACCAGTGACCCCCTTGACCGCCTCACGGAGAACGCCTCGGTCGGCACCGGCGAGACGCACGTGCCGGTTGTGGGGCTCCTCGGCCATCGGCACCGTGAACTCCACCCCGAGGCTCGTCAGGAAGTCCTTCTGCACATCTCCGTCGTAGATGAATGTGTGCACGGCACGCAGCGCGTCGGTGCCCGCGAACAGAGAGAATCGGAGCGTGAACGGGAGCCAGGCGCTCCCGGAGCGCCCATGGGTGCCGGTGACCTTGACGACTGCACGGACCGGACCTTCCTGTTCGACCTCCACGGATTCGATATAGCTCTCGAACGTCTTGGTGGTGATTGCGTCCTCGGACTCGCCGGGCAGGCCGTTCTGGGTCGACCCGACCAGGCGACCGTCCTTGGCGACCACTGCCCCATCGCGAGTGATCGAGGTGACCACATGTCTGCCCTTGGTGCGGAACTCGACACTGATCACGCCGGTGTCGACGACGACGCGCCCCCGGTTCTCGGTGACCGTCACCTCCTGCTCGGGCTCGGCCGCCGTCCCCGGCTCAAGTTCGTAGGACTCGGAGGCATCCGTCGCCTGCGAGACTGCGTGAGCGCTCCACTTCAGGCTTCCATCGGGCCAGTACCCCAAGGGCCAGGTCTGTACGGGCACGGCATCTCCCTCTGCCGAGGTCAAGTTGAACTCCTGGTCGGCAGGGAGCGCGCTCTTGGGCCAGGGCACACCCCACGTCGTGCCACCGGCGAGAGCGGAGGGGACGCCGCTCTCGAGCCACCGGACCGTCACGGGATCGGCTCCGGTGAACTCCTGTGGTGCACTCGGCGCAGTGGGGGGACCTGCGGCGCGAGCGGCAGGTCCGGCCGCTGTACCGGCACCAGCAGAGATCGCTGCCGAGGCAACGAATGTACGACGGGAAAGGTCAACCATGAATCTCCTCCTGAGGGTCGGCCGCAGCGAGCGAAGAGCGGTCTGACGCTCGCAGCGAAGCTGCACAGTTCGAGCGCAACTCCAGAGGAGACCGCTCTCCTCCATGTAGGGATGCGCTTTCCTTCGGGTGGGCCTGGGTCGGCATGTGCTGGTCGGTTCAGGACAGTGCGGCGTCGAGGTCGTCGACCAGGCGCTGCCCGGCGCCCTCGGGGGTGATGCGGCCGAAGAGCATGTCCTCACCGGCGCGGGTGAGGATGTCCTCGAACTCACCGCCGCCCTGCGGGGTGATCTCGGGGGCCGGGCCCAGCTCGTCCTCGATGGCCTCGAGGTAGTCGACCGCCATCAGGTTCGCCTCATCGAGGTCCGCGGTGATGGCCTCACGCACGGTGAGGTTGCCGGGCACACCCCGCTCGACCGACAGGATCTTGCCCGCCTCGGGGGAGTTGACCAGGTAGTCCACGAAGGCCAGCGCAGCCTCGGGATCCTGGGCGGTGGCCGAGATCGACCAGTACATCGAGGCCATGTACCACAGGCCCGCATCGGCCGCGGAGCCAGTCATCGACGGTGGGCGCAGCACCTCGACCCCGCCGGGCACCGCGGCGTCGTGAGCCACCACCTGATTGGACCAGGCCACGGTGATCCCGATGCGGTCGGTGGCGAACAGCGACTGATCCAGCGACTGGGCCGCATCCTCCACCGAGGTGGAGGCATCCGGCCCGGCACCGGTGTCCTCGATGCGCTGGGCGAACTCCATCAAAGAGGTGGCGGCCTCGGCGTCGAAGCCGACGCCACCATCCTTGAACAGCTCGTGCCCCATCTGGCGCACCCACACCTGGAACAGCACCTGGACGGTGGCCATCTGCGTCATGCCGTAGACGCCGTCCTCGGTGTTGTCGGAGATCTCGGTCGCGATGTCGATCAAGTCGTCCCAGGTCCAGGTGGTGTCATCGGGGATCTCCACCCCGGCCGCCTCGAACACAGCGGGGTTGATCAGGAACACCGCAGCGTTGAGCCCGGAGTTGATCGCCACCAGCCCCTCACCCTCCAGCTCGCCGACCTCCACCGCCCCCTCAGCGAAATCAGAAGTGTCCAACCCGGCCTCGGCCAGATCCAGCAGAGCACCCCGACCGCCGTACTCGGCGACGTACGTCTCGCCCATCTGGATGACGTCGGGCAGGTCGCCGCCGGCGGCCTGGGTGGCCAGCTTGTCCCAGTAGCCGCTCCACTCCCCGGGCTCGGTGGAGATCGTCACCGAGTCCTCGACCTCGGCATAGGCGTCGACGACCTGCTCGGTCATCTCATCACGGGTGGGATTGCCCCACCAGGCCAGGCGGATCGCAGACGAACCGGAGCCCTCCTCCCCGCCACCGGCGGCATTGGGACCGCACGAGGACAGAGCCCCAACACCAGGGACATCAAGTCCCAGAGCCAGTGCGTGACGTCGATTGATCATGAGGCCTCCTTTGACCTTCGCGGTAGATGCAGGCTTGGCCGCTCCAGCCTTTTTGAAACGATTTAGCCAACAAGGCTACGGCAACCTCCCCGAAATGCAGCTGTTGCCGTCGGCAGCGTTCCGACCGACCAGGACTCAACGAGTACCCCGCCAGCCGTTGCCTGCACAGGAGACCCGCACCGGCAGTCGCAGCGCCGCCGACCGGGCGCCCTCAGCCGGCATGTCACTGCCGATCACGCTCGCGGGAGCTTTCCTTTCGAACAGCGGATCAACAGCCCGCCGATCAACAACAGCGCCAGGACGGCGACGGCGAACGGTGCGGCATGGGTGCCGGTCACCGCAAGAACTCCGCCGCGCTCCGTGGCACGATCTCCCGCACCGCCCTCAGAGCCGGCTGTGCTCTCCGGGCCGGTGTCACCGTCGACGCCCACGTCGCCCTCAGGGCCTGCTCCGGATCCAGAATCGGCATCTGTCCCGTCCTGGCCTGCAGAGTCGTCACCTGCCCCGTTCCCTCCGGAGGGCCCGTCTCCCGCTCCGCCCCCATTCGAGGGGCCATCGCCTGGCCCATCGTCGTCGCCGTCGTCACCTGCCCCGTCGTCGCCGGCGCCGCCGTCGCCAGGGGTGACTGCAGGGAAGACCTCGAGCTCGGTGGGTTCCGGGTTGGCACTCATCCGGGCGCCCGTGTCTGAAGGAGCGGCATCGGTGAGTTCGAACAGGCCGTTCATCTCGATGGAACCGTCCTCGGCGATCTCCGGGCGGATGGTCTCGTGGTCCGTGGAGACGAACCAGTCGTCGCTGACCTCGGTGGGCCGCTCCGCATCGTCGTGCATCGCAGCGTCAGCACGAGCGCCCACGGAGGATCGTCCGTTGAAGTAGTTCGTCGGATCACGGAGGAGCTCGTCATCCTGCTCGACGAACTCGACGCTGTCCCTGTCCGAGTTCGCGTAGGAGACGACACCGGTCGCCCGGAAGTCCGTGACGGGGGCGTTGTTCGTGTAGAAGCTCACTCCGGCGCCCTCTCGGTCCTCCCGGACCAGCCCGTTGAACACGGTGGTCACGTTCTCCAATCGCGGATCCGGCCCGGAGTTGGAGGTCACCCCGTTGCCGACGTTGTCATAGGAGATGGAGTTGCGCAGCAGATGATCCCCGGGCTGTGATTCGCCTCCGAGCTTGAAGCCCTGTCCGTCGGCGCCGACCGTGGCCTCGGGGTCATCCTCCAAGCGACCGTTGCCGTAGGCTACCGACTCCTCGATCAGCACGGTGCCGATCGGTCCTTCCGTGGACTTCGCATAGAGGTCGTAGCCGTCGTCGATGTTGTGATGGCTGATGGTCCAACGGAACACGTTGCCCTCGCCTACGGTCAATTTGGCGGCGAAGCCGTCAGCACCCGTGAACTCCGTGTCCGCGTTGTTGTGCGACACGGAGGAGACCACGGTGTTGTAGGAGGGCCACATCTCCGAAGACTCCGTCGACGAGCCCGAGATCTGCACTCCGGCCTCATGGTTGTGATGGGACTCGATCCGTTCGATCACGTTGTGGTGGCCCTGAACGTGCAGAGGCTTCTGATGGCTCGCGGAGTTGGTGATCTCCAGGCCGTGCAGGTGCCACCAGTCACCGCGCAGGATGATGCCTCCCCCGTCGCTGTCCTCGAGGTCCAGCACTGCGCGGGCCCCCGGCTCGGACATCAGTGTGATCGGCTGCTCCTCGGTGCCGGAGTTGCCGCGGTCGATCCGCACCGCCTCATCCAGTGCGTAGGTGCCGTCGACCAGCACGATCTGCTGCCCCGGCTGCACATAGGCCACTGCGGTGTGAAGATCCAGCGGGTCCTCCTCGGTGCCACCGCCCTCGGCGGTGCCGTCCGGGGAGACCCAGATGGCCTGGCCGGGCCGGCCATAGGAGCGGACGGTGAAGGACAGTTCGATCTCCACCGGGTCGGTGGATTCCAGCTGTTCGTTCTCGCCCAGCTGCGGCTGGTCCTCGGCAGGGTCGAGCCGCGCCGTGAAGGTGTTCTCGCCGGCCTGCAGCCCCTCGAGCTCGAACAGCTCCTGGGTCGCAGGCTCGAGCGTTCTGGCCTCGGTGACCTCCTCGCCGTTCTCGTCGAGGAGCGTGGCCTTGCCATGGATGTTGGAGACGAGGGGGACCTCGATCCGAGAGGCTGCTGTCGTCGAGGTGACATCACTGCTCAGCCGAGGCGTGACGTACCGGGTGGGTTCTTCCTCGGGTGGGTCGTCATCGTCGGGATGGACAGTCTCGAAGGACCAGTCCGTCACCGTGACTGCGATCCCCCGGGCCGCCATGAGGCCCAGGTAGAAGCTGTCCTCGCTCTGGGTGAGCAGGACGTCGGGATCGTAATGGATCACTTCCTCGATCTCCCCGTTCCGGTGCCAGATCGCGTGGAAGCCGGTGTTCGAACGGCGCAGGGAGAACTCGTAGGTCTCCCCGGCCTCGAAACGCGGCGGGTTGGCGTTGGAGCCGTCGGTGTGATCAGGCTTGTAGTCCCAGTCGAAGGCCCGGGAATCGGACATGTCGCGCTCGGCGCTGGCGGTCGCGGGACCGTCGGTGTATCCGTGGACGAACCTGCCGCCCGGAGTGCCGTAGCGATTACCTTCCTCACCGCCGGCGCCGGTCGCGTACTTCGCCGTCATCGCGCCCGCGGAGTTGAAGTAGCGTGACGCCGAGTCCCCGGGGACGAAGTCATCCACGGCGATGATCCCGAATCCCGACTGGTTGTCCTTACGGGAGTCATCATCCACTTCGAAGGTCGCGTTCAGCGTGAAGTTCTCCGTCTCGGGGTCGATCTCGGTGTAGTGGAACCAGAAGCCGTCCTCGGAGTCGGCGATCTTGGAGCCACTGTCGACCAGATCGAACTCGAGGTCGCCGTTCTCGTGCTCGATGACCTCACCGCCGGAGCCGACGCCGGCGTGTGCGGTGTCCCAGCGCTCGACCTCACCGGCCACGGTGAAGGCGTAGGGCTCCGACGTCGCAGAGTCCTCCCCGCGCAGCGCGGTCACCTGGAGCTCGTAGTCCTCACCGACACGGAGGCCAGGCACATCGACCTCCGCCTCTTCCACGTCCTCGACGACGGTCTCGAAGTCCTCCCCCACGATGCGAGTGGCCACGGCGTAGCTCTCCGCCTCCGGCACCGGGGTCCACTGGACTGCGGCGACGCCGTCGTCACCGTCAACCTCACTGGTGAGCGCGGAAACGATCTCCGGGGTCTCCAGAGGCAGCACGAAACCCGTATAGGCAACGGGATCCGAGCTCACCGGCACGTCCTCGCTGTGCCGCTCCAGCTGGACCTCGACCTCGTAGTCGCCGGAGGCCGGCGGAGTCAGGTCGATGACACCGCTTGCTCCGGGAGAGACACTGATCTGCTCGTCCACGGCATTCCCCGTCGCGTCCAGCAGGAAGGCCCGAGCAACGTCCCCGCCCGCTGCACCGATGATCCCCGTGAAGGACACCTCGAGGCTCCCGGGTTGATCCGAGTTCACGGAGACGTCTTCGATCACTGGGGCCTCCACCTCACCCCACGGGGTCTCCTCCGGCGCGTCATCGCCCTCGCCGAGCTCTGCTCGGTAGATGCTCACCCCGGAGCTGGGGGAGGCGATCCAGTACGTGCCTCCCTCCTCCACCGTGAAGTGCTGGGCAGGCAGCACGGACCCGGCATCTCCCCGGTAGGCGGGCACACGGTCCAGCTCGGTCCAGCTCTGGTCATAGAGACCTAGAGCGCGATCCTCTTCATCGCTGCCGGACTGAGCATGGACGGTGACTGTCTGGCCCGCCTCGGCCTCGAACTGCACCGAGCGGGACTCGGCGTCACCAGAACCCTTGAGGTCGAGGCGCTGGGTGAACTCGTGCCCCTCCTCGGTGCTGCGGCTGCGCTCACTCACCGTGACCTCAGCGGAGTCCGTGGCTCGGATGGTGAAGGCCCCGGCCTCGATACTGTCCGTGTGGTCACCGAGCTCGAGCTGGTCTGCGTCGAGGACTGCCTCGCCGTCTGCCGCTGCCCGGGGAACGAGCCCCACCAGCAGCAGCGCCGTGGCGGCCACTGCGGCAATCGGCACGCGCCATCGGGCAGAAAGGCAGGAGGCGTTCAGCATGGATCTCCTCATCGAGACGCGGGGTCGTTGTCCTCGGGCACCGTTCGACGATGAACACGGTCGATCCGTGTGGTGCCTGCAAGGCCGGAGGGGGTGCCCTGCGGCCCGGGAGCCGGACTTGTGTTTCTCCGAACCCGACGGGAAACCGGTATCCAGCGTGCCGGCAAGTATGGTGCGCGCCACAAGAGCTGTCAACTGACCCAGCGAACCATTGCCGCGAAGGAAGGGTCTGCCACCTCTGCGGTCGTGGCGACCACGCAGGTCGGCGCCCGGCGCAGGCCGGCCTGCCAGGCGATGCGCCCATGCATGCCGAACGGACTGATCGGCGATCGCCCGACCATCGTCCCGAACGGGGCGAAGCGGCTGGCCGGGCCACGCGGGGACCGATTTCTCGGGCGGCCCGCCGCCCTTTGTCACGATCCGATTGTCGATGGCGCTCGCGCCCCGTCGGGCAGGCCGTCTGACAGTCGTCCTTGGCCCTCGGAGTGACGACTTCTCCTCGTCGAGAGCAGGTTGACAAGCGCTTACCCGCGCTGAAACGATCCAATCCGCGCTCGGCCGACCTTCGCAGTTGTCGATATCGAGCAATCACGGGCGCGGGAGAGACTGCACGGGATCCGATTCCGTGCGGCAGGCCGTTCAGGGCCGATGTACTGCGACCATGCGGCCGCGGGGAAGGGAGATCACTTCATGCATGACGACGTGTCAACGTCGACGCCGCCTGGCGGCAAGACGGCGGCCGGGCTCACCAAGGTCCGCCGTGCCGCAGCGTCCGGATTCGCCGGGAGCACGCTCGAGTACTACGACTTCGCGGTCTACGGCAACGCGGCGGCGATCGTGCTGCCGCAAGTGTTCTTTCCGGGGAACAGCCCCGCGCTCGCCCTCATCTCCTCACTCGCCACCTACGCGGTCGGCTACGTCGCCCGCCCGATCGGCGCCGTGGTGCTCGGGAACCTCGGCGATCGGGTCGGCCGCAAGAACGTCCTGGTCCTGTCCATGATGCTGATGGGCGTCTCGACGCTCCTGGTCGGATTGCTGCCGACGTTCGCTCAAGTGGGGCTGCTCGCGCCGATCCTGCTCGTCACGCTCCGTCTCGTCCAGGGATTCGCCGTGGCCGGTGAACTCGCCGGCGCCTCGGCGATGATCGTCGAGCACTCGCCCGACGGAAAACGGGGGTTCTACGCGAGCTTCGGGGTCATGGGAACGCAGTTCGGCGCGATCCTCGGCGCACTCGCCTTCATCCCGCTCGACGCGGCACTGACCACCGAGGCCTTCCAGAGCTGGGGCTGGAGGGTCCCGTTCCTGCTCAGCGCGGTGGTCATCATCGCCGCCCTGGTCATCCGCTCCAAGGTCGAGGAATCACCTGTCTTCCGGGAGACCGCCTCCGAGGGCACACGCTCCAAGACTCCGATCGTCACCGTCTTCCGCGAGAATCACTGGACCGTGCTGCGCGTGGTCCTGATCGGTTTCGCTCAGGTCCTGGGCACTACCGGTCTCGTGTTCGGTGCCGCCTACGCGACGCAAGAGTCCTACGGCATCGGTATGGCGCCGTCCGTCTACCTCTGGGTGCCGGTAGCTGCGAACGTCTGCGCCGTCGTGCTGATCCCGTTGTTCGGGCGCCTGTCCGACCACATAGGCCGCCGACCCATGATGATCTTCGGGCCGCTGGTCGGCGGTCTGCTCGCCTTCCCCTACTTGCTGGCGGTCCAGAACGAGAACATCGTCTTGACCTTCGTCCTGGCCATCGTGATGGTGGGCATCTTCTTCCAGGCGTGGAACGCGACGTTCTCGAGCTTCGTGCAAGAGCTCTTCCCGACCAGCGTGCGGGTCTCGGGCTTCTCGGTGTCCTTCAACATCGGACTGTTGATCGCGGCGTTCCTCCCGATGACCTTCACCGCTATCGCACCTCCGGACCGGGCTGAGCAGGTGCCGCTCATCATCGGCCTCGTCACTCTCGGAATGTGCCTGATCGCTGCGATCGCAGCGTGGACCTGCCCTGAGACCAGCACGAAGAAGCTCGCCCACGGCGCGGAGGACGACAACGAATCGGAGGCCGACGAGAAGTCCCGGGCCGGCGTGCGCCCTGGCGACAGCGAGCGTGCCGCCGAGCACGTCGTCTGAGATGGTTCATGGCTGACGAAAGGCTCCAGGAGGTTCGCATGGAGCGCTGCGTCAGGCCTGCGTTCCGTCCCACGTGCCCGCGGCGCAGGGTCGCCGGCTCTCTTCCACGTGGCGATCATCCGGGCGCCCGGGCCGACTACAACTGGCGCGCTATTGCACCATCCCCGCCCGCGGCGAACCTCGCTGCGGGCGGGGACGGATCGCGCCACGGGCACGGGGCGGCCCGATCAGACGCGGATCAGCCAGCCGTAATAGCGGCGCGGGGACCAGCCTGCCGTGAGAACGGCTGGATGTTCCTCAAACATCCAGGTCCTTGCGGACCCTCGCTGCGGTCGAGACGATCGCTCCCTTCTCCCGAACCGTCAGCAGGCCGAGCTTCACAAAGTCGTCAGCTGTGCTGGATACGGTCCTCACGAAGGCCCCGTGCGTAGCAAATGGCGCCTGATCCCAGACCACGTCCAAGAACGTCAGCCCATCCGTCCCGGGCGTTTCGACACCGTCCACAGGAACGTCATAATCAGGGCCCCAGAAGATCGCTTGGAGGTCGGGGCGATCAGGCGCCCTTTCGATGCGGATACTGAAGGGCATGTCGATCTCGACAGTGTCACCATCAGCCCAATCACGGCTCAAAGCGAGATAGACGATGGGCCTCACGCTTCGCCGCAGCTCGGTCGATGCGCAGCAACCCCTTGGGGGTGCGGTGAAGGTAGGGACGCAGACCGGGCTTGTGCTTCAGCGTCCCGGCGAACTCTGATCCCGTCGCCGCCGGGGAGGCGACGGCTACTTCCATGACGCGTAGGTTCCCGGCCACGCTCAAGTAGCGGCCCGGGCCGGCCAGCGCAGCGGTGGCCTCACGGTTCGTGGCCCGCAGCTTCTCGGCGTGGATGTAGTCGCCGCCGCCCTGGGTGAAGTAGCCGCGGTTGGTCCGGGAGGCGAACCCGCGGTCGGCCACCACACCAGCAAGTTCCAGCCTTCCACATCGTCCTTGATGGTGCGGATGATCGAGGTGTCACCGCTGTTACCGACAAAGGTCCAGCAGCGCAGGGCGATCCCGTCACGGGTGACGGCCACCGCGATGACCACCTGCGGCAAGTCAGCGCGGTAGTCCTTGGAGTGCCCGAACACCCGGGGCCCGGACTCGACCGAGCGGCCCCGCTACGGTGGCCGATCCCAGCAGTCGGGTCATGACGT
>Ga0079226_10003520_pt1 | contig 11991 bp, 11 predicted proteins | sample Poulit2014_FD_76345 | JGI IMG/M metagenome (GOLD analysis project Ga0079226, IMG submission 76345) | Agricultural soil microbial communities from Georgia to study Nitrogen management - Poultry litter 2014 | ecosystem: Environmental > Terrestrial > Soil > Agricultural land | place: USA: Georgia... | reverse complement strand
TTTTGGATATTCAGCTTCTGTCATTCAAAATGAAGATTATGGAAATCATCTTCGCTTTGAATATGGTGAAGGTGAGCGGACAGTGCTCATTTTATCTCATTTTGACACAGTCTGGGATGAAGGTGATTTATCGGTAAAAATAGAAGGCGATAAATTATATGGACCAGGGATATTAGATATGAAAGGTGGCTTGGTTCAAGCGATTTGGGCCATTAAGGCCATCAAAGATTTAGGGCTAAGTACTGATAACAAAATTGTATTTTTGTGTACAAGTGATGAAGAAATAGGGAGTCCTTCTTCTAAGAAGATTATTGAAGAAGCTGCTGTAGATAGTGATTATGTACTTGTTACAGAACCACCAGTGGCAGATACTGGGGCATTAAAAACTGGACGTAAAGGATCATCTAGATACTTTGTAGAAATTAAAGGTAAAAAAGCACATTCTGGTAATAATCATCAAGATGGTGTGAATGCAATTAAAGAAGCAGCTCGACATATTGTTGATTTAGAAAATTTAACGGATTATAAAATTGGAACAACGATTAATGTTGGGTCAATCAAAGGGGGCGGCAAGTTAAATGTTGTTCCTGACTATGCGAAGTTTGGTGTGAATGTCAGAGTGAAAAACGAAGACGAGCAACTAAGGATTGATCAGTATATTAAAAATTTAAAACCGTTACAGGAAGGTATTAAAATAAAAGTCGCCGGTGGTATCAATAGACCGCCGATGAATAAGAATAAGAAAACAGAAAAGTTATTTGAAATTGCGCAAGATGTAGCGGAAGACTTGGATTTAGGTGAATTAAAACAAGCTTATGTTGGTGGTGGAAGTGATGGGAATTTCACCGCAAATTTAGGCATTCCGACACTTGATGGGCTCGGTGCTGTTGGTGAAGGAATACACGCGAAGAATGAACACATCATTGCAAGTGAGGTACCGAATCGAGCAGCGTTGTTATGTAAGTTGTTAGTAGTGTTGTAAGAATATGAATCACTCGACATCAAACCTTTTAGGTCTGAAGTCGAGTGATTTTTTTGTTCAAATTTAACGAATAGTTATTAATATGTGGTGTTTTTATAAATTATCATAATCGGAATTTTTAGAAAAATATATTGACTAATCTAACTTTCATATCTATTATGTATGTGCAATTATCACAATTCGATTAAGGATTATCAAATAATGAGAATGGAGAGGGGATATGACTGCAAATAAGGTATTAAACATCCTAACTTTATTTACAATGGACAACCGCAGTATGAAGGTTGGTGAAATTTCAAAGGCACTAAACATTCCAACGAGTAGTGTCTATAGACATATAAGAGTGCTCAAGGAACATGGATATCTCATAGAAGATAATTACGGTAACTATAAGTTAGGATATAAGTTTTTAGAGCTTGCTAATATTGTTAGAGCTGACATTAGCTTAACGAGTATAGCCAAACCACATATGGATCGTTTAACTACAAAGTTTAGAGAAACAACGATTTTAAATGTTATTTCTGGCTTAAACGCAGTATGCCTGACCACTTCTGTTATCGACAATGCTGCTATTAAAGTATCATCCGCAGAAGGAAAGGTTATGCCACTATTTGGTGGTGCATCAGCAAAGGCACTATTGGCATATCAAGGGGATGAAGTTGTAAATAAGATATTTGATAATAATCTGATTCGTAAGTACACAGACGATACGATTATAGATAAAGAACAGTTACAAGATGATTTACTTCAGGTGAAGAAAAATGGCTATTCTGTTTCTCTTGGTGAATTGGATGAGGGTGTAAGAGCATATGGTTTTCCAATCTCTAACTCCAAAGGGGATGTTATCGCTTCACTGACAATTGCTGGGCCAGATTTTCGTATGAAATACAGAGATGAAGAAGATATAGTTAATTCATTTAAAGAGACCGTAAAGCAAATTGAGGTTTACTTATAAAGAATTTTGAGAGCGATTACAAAGGGGTGTGTGATATGAAATTTAAAATGTTATCAATTTTGATACTGATATTTATTTTAGGGGGATGTGGTGCTATTTCTAATGAGGTAGACGAATCAGGTAATAGTACAGAAGAATATAGTATTACGTTGAATTATTCAGACCATGATCCTCCAAACGGGATGCGTACAAAGTTTCTTCAAGAATATTGGTTCCCTGCTATTGAGGATGAAACTGATGGAAAAGTAAGAATAAATCCAGTGTTTGGTGGAGGCTTACTTTCTTCAAGTGAAGCACTGGATGGTGTTAGAGAAGGTGTGGCTGATATTGGCTTAGTCTACCCAGATAATTATTCACAAAGAATGTTTAGTTATGAACTTCTCAAATTATTCCCAGTTGCGCCAAGTGACTTTGAAGGTATGTATGAGATTTTTGATAGAGCTCTCACTGAGTTACCACAATTTAGTGAGGATTTAGAGAAGAACAATCAAGTTCCACTATTAATTACAACAGGTTTACCAATTGTATTTGGATCAACATCCGAACTTAACTCACTAGAAGACGTCCAGGGTGATGATTGGAGAGCATCGAGTAGATGGTACTTAGAAACGATGAGAAATATGGGGGCAAACCCAGTCAGTGTTCCTTGGGAAGATGTGTATATGTCATTGGAAACAGGTGTCATTGATGGTGTGATGACGAATTACGATGGTTTTCATATGATGGGATTTTATGAGACATCTTCAAACATTATCGTCGGAGAGGAACTATGGTGGTCAGCACCATTTATCCATACTATTAATAAAGATATGTGGGACAGTTTACCAAATGATATTCAAGAAGGGATTCTCCGAGCAACAGAACAAGCTCAAAAAGACTTTGCGGATGTATATAAGGAAGAATTGGAAAATACAATCCAGTCGCAAAGAGATGCTGGAGCAGAGGTGAAAATCGCCGATGAAAAAGATATAGAAGCATTCAATGATCCGGAATTATTTGAAAGTATGAGAGAGACATGGGTGAAAGAAGCAGAAGAGAATCATGATATTGAAAATGCAGAACAATATGTTGAAGATATGAAGGAAATCATGAATGACGCACTAGGATATGAAGAGTACTAGTAGGAGGGGTGTCATGGAGACTGTAAAAAGGTTAGATAAAATATTCAAGTTTATTAACAGAAGATTATCAGAGCTATGTGGAATTATGCTATTTATAATTATGATTTTATTGCTAGTTAATGTAATTTCAAGAGAATTTGGCTATCCAATAGACGGACTAAGTAATATATCGGTATTAATTTTAATATCAGTTGTTTATTTAGGACTTTCCACAACAGAAGAAACTAATCAGCATGCAGCTGTCGAATTATTAGAATCAAGATTAAATATTAAGAACAGAAAGATGCTACACATTTTTATTCATATTGTAAAAATTATAGCTATAGGAATTTTTGCATATGCATCTATAGGAAACCTATTGTTCTCAATAGAATCTGGGGAGGCATTTACTGATGTCGTCTATATTCCAATGTGGCCATCTAAATTAATGCTATTTCTAGGGCTATTATTTTTCGAGCTTCAGATTGTTATCAACTTACTTAAAACTATATTCAACATTCAGGACGATGATGATGCCACTGATTTAACCGTGAACATTTAAACAAAGGGGGTTTAAACATGTTAGATATTATAGGTATCGGGATTATATGTATCGTACTACTATTGGTGTTTATTGGAATAGGTGTGCCAATTGGACCCTCTTTTATAATTAGTGGACTGATCAGTACATTTTTTATATTAGATGGGACACGAGCTATGGCATTACTTATAGGTTCTGCACACAGTTCAATTGCTGGTCCGAGTTGGGTTGCTATACCTTTATTTATATTACTTGGGGGATTAGCTGTTCAGTCTGGTATGGCGAGTAAAGCCTTTAAAAGCGCAGATGCTTTAGCATCAGGTATGCCAGGATCTGTAGGTATCGCAACTAACCTAGGGACAGCAGGATTTGGTGCAATTTCAGGTGCATCGATTGCGGCAACGTCTATCTTTGGGAAGATGGCATTACCAGAAATGCGAGCCATGGGTTATGACAAGAAATTCGCAACAGGAATCATTGCCTCTGCAGGTACATTTGCATCAATGATTCCACCAAGTATGATGTTTATTATTTATGCATTATTTACAAACACTTCAGTCGCAGGTTTATTTTTTGCAGGGATCATTCCTGGAATACTGAGTGCAGTAATATTTTCACTATATATTTATCTCAGATGTAGAAGAAATCCTGAGATGGTGAAAAGACAAAAAGAAATGACAGTAATGTCACCTGGTGAAAGAGTGAAAGCAATAAGTGCTTCATGGCCAATCATGCTAGTTGCTTTTACAATGTTAGGTGGTATATATACTGGAATTTTTACACCTACAGAATCGGCAGCTATAGGTTGTATTATGATTTTAATTATTGGATTTTTCCAAGGACACTTCAGAAAGTTAAGTGGCCTATCAGATGCACTTAAAGAATCAGCGAATACAACTTCCATGGTGTTTCTTATCAACATAGGTGCCTTATTTTATGCAAAAGTTTTAACTTTAAGCCAAGTACCATCGATTGTGACTAGTTATTTGGTAAATATCGATGTCCCACCGATCACAATCATTATTCTTATCTGTATTATCTTTTTTGTTCTAGGAATGATTATGGTTCCAATTGGAATTTATGCAATGATCTTACCAATTGTTGCACCAATCGTATCTGGTCTAGGATATGACTTGATTTGGTTTGGAGTCGTAACAATGAAGTTAGTAGAAATCGGAGCTGTTACGCCACCAGTTGGGCTTAATGTTTTTGCTCTGAAAGGTGTAGCACCTAAAGACATTTCTGTAACGGATATCTTTAGAGGTGTAACACCATTTGTACTAATTGATATTGCAATACTAGTACTTCTTATTGCATTCCCAATTTTATCTTTATGGTTACCAAGTGTATTATTCTAAAAAATATAGAGGAGAGATTTTAAATGAATTTTGACAAAATATTTAAAGGTACTGTAGTACTGGAAGATGAAGTGTTAACTGATGGATATATCGGTGTGAAAGATGGAAAAATTGCAAAGATTTCAGAGGAAGCCATAGAGGGAGAAGGCATTGTTGATTTAGATAACCAATTAATATTACCTGGGGCGATTGATGTCCATGTTCACAGTTTTAGTAATCCAAACGAAGGATTTGAAAGAACTAGTTTACTCTCAGCAAGAGGTGGTGTGACTACATTTCTTGATATGCCATATGACTTACCAAACCCTATTAATAATACGGAAATTTTAAATGAAAAAATTAAAGACTTGGAAAAACATTCATACGTAGATATTGGATTATGGGGAACAATTAAGAAAAGAGAAGGAACGGATGAAATTAATAAGCTTATCGATGATGGAGTTATGTCCTTTAAATTATCTACCTTTGAAACTGATGAATACAGATTTCCAAGAATACCAAGTGATGAAATAATTAAAGCTATGAAAATACTGGCAGAAACGGGTATCCTAGTTGCCTTCCATTCTGAGGACGATGAGATTGTAAAGGGTCTGAGTAAACAGTTTGAAGATGAAAATAAAACATACAATTTAGCGCATGCTGAAACACGTCCGCCATACACTGAGTCCGCAGCAGTATTAATGTTGATGGAATTTGCTAAATGGACTGGTGCTAAATTACACATAGTACATGTTAGTCATCCTAGAACATTAGAGTTAATAAAGTTATTTAAAGAAATGGGTACAGATGTCTCAGCAGAAACTTGCTATACGTATTTACTTTTAGATGAAGATGATTTAGAAAAACAAGGACCACCAGCAAAAATGAATCCACCACTTCGTTCAAAAGACGATGTTGAGAAAATGTGGGAGCATCTTGAAGCGGGCAATATTGATTTAATTTCATCAGATCATATTGTTTGGAATATCGAAGATAAAGAAAAGGGCTATGATAACATTTTTAAATCTCCATCCGGTTTACCTGGTGTAGAAGTCATTGTCCCATTAATGTTTGATGCAATGATTCATAAGAGAAAACTGCCATATACTACATTTGCTAAGTTGATGTCATCAAATGCTGCAGACAGATTTAGCATAAAGAATAAAGGTAAAATCGCAGAAGGTTATGATGCAGACTTCGTAATTATTGATGCAGATGAAGAATGGCAGTTTGAACAAGAGAACTTTGAAACTAATATCGACTTGTTACCATTTAAAGGTAGAAAATTTAAGGGTGTAGTTTAGGCAAGTATTATAAGAGGAGAAGTCGTTTTTGATGGTAAGGATGTTAAGGTGACCCCTGGTTACGGTAAGTTTATTGAAGGGTCTGAGAAAAAATAAGGGGTGTTTTTTTGGAAAAGGAACTGGATACTCTTATTTCTACAGTAATCAATGAGAAGAATTTTTCTGAAGGTGTAAAAGAAGCAACTTTAAATGTAATTATAGATACATTAATTGCAAGTATTTACGGACTAGAAACAGAAGAAGAAGTTAATAATTTGATTGATGAACGAAAAGTTAAAAATGGTATTTTTATACCTGGAAGAAATGAAAAACTAAATGTAAAAGACACCTTATTGGCTTTAGGATCTGCTACTGTTGCTAATGAACTAGATGAAGGGAATACTATGGCGAAAGGACATCCAAGCGCGCATATTTTCCCTATTGTCTATGCTACAGCGATTGAAAATAATAATACTTTTGAAGAAGTTTTAGATGCTTATATTAAAAGTTATGAAATTAGCTCCAGGATGGCAATGACTTTTCAAATGAAAGACGATATGCATCCGCATGGTACTTGGGGAAATGTTGGAGGCGCAGTTGCCAGGGCATTACTAACCAATAAGTCTGAAAAAGAGATTAAGAATGTCATTGAACTAGTTCTATCCTTACCACTCGCTACAAACTGGCAAGCGGCAGAACAAGGTCAGTCTGTGAGAAACCTATATACGGGTATAGGCAATGTATTAGCTTATGAGTCTGTAGATTATGTGAAATTTGGCTTTCAATCAAACAGCTCTGTAGTTGAAAGTCTGTGGTCTAAGATCATGGGGGATAATATAATGCCAAATAAGTTGATAGAAGGTATTTTTGACCCACCTTTAATTACTAATAATTATTATAAAGTGTACCCTACATGCAGATTTACTCATGCAGCAATAGAAAGTGTAGAGACGATTATGAAAGATAAGGAAATTTCCATTGATTCTATCGACTCAATAACAATCAACACATATAGTCTTGCCGCACGTTGTGATTCATCGTCAATTAAAACTAGATTACAATCTAAATTTTCTATTCCTTATGTTGTGTCCTGTTCAGTTATGGGACTTGATTTGTATGAAGATTTTTCAAAGAACCTTCAGCTTATCGGAGCGTTTATCGATAAAGTAGTGGTGAATGAAGATGAGGGAATCACAGCACAGTTACCCGGAAAAAGAGCTGCTGAATGTATTATAAATCTAGATAATGGAGAAAAGCTGACTCATTTTGTTGGAAATGCTAAAGGTGAATTTTCGAATCCATTTACTGATGATGAAATGATTCAAAAATATTTAAATATGTTAACTAGCAAAAAAGAGTTAGATAAAAAATGGTTATTAAATTTAGAGAATATTGATTATAAATTGAGTTTTAAAGATTGGTTATCTCAAAATAAAATAATCTAAAGTAAGGGTGAGTTTATGACTATCGATATAAATCGTATAAGGAAGAATTTAGAATATATCGGTAATAATTTTAATAGTGACAACAAGGGATATAACAGACTTGCATTCTCAAAAGAAGAAACAGCTGCTATAGCTTGGTTAGAAGAAACCTTAATATCTCATGGTATTAAAGTGAGAAGAGATAGTGTAGGTAATTTATTTGCTAGGATTGGTCCTACTGATAAGGCTGCATATGCTTTTGGATCGCATCTTGATACCGTGAAACATGGTGGCTTATATGATGGTGCCTTAGGTGTCGTTGTTGGGCTTGAATGTCTACTCGAGTTAAAAGATAACAATGTAAATAATAATGCATATGAACTTGTATGTTTTGTAGGTGAAGAAGGAAATCATTTAGGTGGAACTTTTGGAAGTCGACTCATTACAGGTCAAATAGATATTGACTCTCTTGACGATGAATTATTAGCATCACAAAACATGAACAAGGATATGTTAAGACAAGCCCATAATACTTTAGAAAATTATTTAGGTTTTCTTGAACTACATATTGAACAAGGAACCGTACTTGAGAATAATGATAATAAGATTGGGGTAGTGACGAGTATTGCGGGCATTAACAGAACTCATATCACCGTAAAGGGTGAGCAAGGCCACTCAGGAACAATACCAATGCATAGCCGAAAAGATGCGTTGGTAATGGCAAGTGAAATAGTAAAGCATATAAATACAGAAGTGAAGCAATACAATGATGGCACAGTCGCCACTGTTGGACAATTTGAAGTTAAACCAAATGTAGTTACTATTGTTCCAGGTGAAGTAGAAATGACTTTTGAAGTTCGTTCTGGCTCAGAGAAAGTTTTAACAGAATTTCCTCGTGAAATTATTGATTGGATCAATGATAGCTATGATGTGGATATAACACCAGGAGTGTTGAAGGATACGAATGCAATGTCTTCTGAGATCATTAATGAAATCGAACAAGCAGGTAAAACGCTTGGAATAGAGACGATGAGAATGTTAAGTGGAGCTAATCATGATACAAACACCTTAGCCCCTTTCATTAATACAGGTATGATATTTGTACCAAGTATTAAAGGCATCAGTCATAATCCATTGGAAAAATCAGATTGGGAGTATATCGCAAATGCTTCTAATATTATGTTAGAGACCTTAAAATCATTTAATTAGAGATAAGCTTGTAGATCTATTTATTAGATTTACAAGCTTTTTTAAATCATTTCTAACTATAAAAATAAATTATCAGAAATTTACTAATATTCGTTGTAATCTGAAATGTGTACGTTATAATAATTGTATACAATTATACGAGACTTGGAGGTGAGTTTAAATTTGACGAATGTAATAAATGGTCTGACAAGGGTGTCGACTAAAGATATTGCCTATGAACAGGTGAAGGAAAGGATTATTAGATTAAAACTAAAGCCAGGTTCTACTATTAATAGGGTCAGTCTTGAAAAAGAATTCGGTGTCAGTCGGACACCTATGAGAGAGGCTTTACAAAAGCTCGAAGGGGACGGGCTAGTTGTACAACAAGCTAATGGAACTTTTAAAGTATCTCCTGTATCTAAAAAGGAAGTTAGAGAGTTATTCAAGATACGAAGTAAGTTAGAGGGAATCCTCATCGAGGAGGCAATCGATAATCTCAACCAAGAGAGCATAGACCACCTGACTTATTTAACAGACATTATCAAAGTAACATCGAAGTTAAAAAGCCAAGATGAAACTGAAGATTATGGCTATCGCTTCCATGCTGAAATCTATAGATTAAGTGGTAACGATACAGCTTTAATCCTATTAGAACAACTTAACGATCGAATCAATCGTTACAGAAACCTTGCTCATAATAATAAATTAGGAATTGAGTCATCTTCTCATGAGCATGAAGTGATACTTAAATTAATGATTGAAAAGAACAAAGAAAAAGCTGTTGAAGTTCTGGAACAACACATCATGGATGCTCAAAATTCAGTCGTACAATCTTTAGATAATTTTGATACTCATTAATTTTTAACAAAGGGGAGTTTTATTTATGAAATTTGCAGTTATTGGTGGAGGAAATACAGGGCAAGCGATATCTGGTTATTTATCTTTAAATGATAATGACGTGAAGCTGTATACAAGTCAGGATGAGAGAGCAGAAATTATCAATGACCAAGGGCTGACAGTGAGTGGCGTGTATTCAGGACACGCAAATTTGAAAGCGCATACAAATATTGGGCATGCGCTTGAAGGTGTGGATGTCATCATCGTTTCTACTACTGCCGATGGTCATAAAAATGTGGTTGAGAAAATGAAAGATCACTTATAAAAAGATCAAATCATTTTATTCATACCAGGTTATTGGGGAGCTCTAGAAGCAAGGCAGATTCTAGGTTCAGACATTGAAGAAAAGAATCTAATCATTGCAGAAACGAGTGCCCAACCGTTTATTAGTAAAGCAGACGATAAAGGAAATGTCACAGTTAAAAAAATTAAAAATAATGTAATGGTCAGTACCTTACACACTAATACTGAAGATCGTACAAAATACGAGAGCCTACTTGAAAAATTCCCGCACTTACATCACGTAGATAATGTGCTCATGACCTCATTAAATAACACAAATGTTGTTGTCCATGTACCTATTGTTGCATTTAACGCAAGTAGAATCGACGCTGCTCAAGCATTTGAATTTTACCCAGATGGCGTATCTAAACTTACCGTTGACTATATTGAAAGTCTAGACAAAGAAAGAATGGAAATCGCAGATTTATTCAATATTGAAACTAAAGATATCCTTTCATTATTAAATGAATTCTACGGCACGAGTCACGACTCACTACTAGAAGCTTTACCGTCATTATTCCCAGAAGGACCTGGACCAAAAACACTCGAGCACAGATATTTTACTGAAGATATTCCATTTGGCTTAGTACCTATTATGGAACTTGCGAAAAAACTAGAAGTCGACACGGTATACACTGAAAAGCTTGTTCATATCTTATCGTTATTCTCAGGAAATGATTACTTAGAAACTGGTGTAAGCTTTAACGATTTACCGATTGAAGAAATTCTTCAAGACTGCGGATTAGAGAAATAGGGGGAGCTAAACATGTTAGAATTCAAAAACTTAAAATTGTCGTTTGGTGATAAAGAAGTACTTAAGGGTGTCGATTTAAATGTCAATAAAGGTGATGTTGTTACTTTTATTGGACCGAGTGGAACTGGTAAAACGACTATTTTGAAATGTGTTAATTATCTGGTTGAACCAGATGAAGGCACGATGGAACTTGCTGATATGAAGGTAGATTTTAAGAAGATAAACAAAAAAGACATTCTAAATCTTAGAAGAAAAACAGCCATGGTGTTTCAGCAGTTTAACTTATTTAAAAATAAAACGGTTGTAGAAAACGTCATGGATGCCCAAATTGTTGTTCATAACAAGTCCAAGGAAGAAGCCTATGAAAAAAGTATGGAATTACTAGATAAGGTTGGACTATGTGACAAAGAAAATGAATACCCGTCTAAATTATCTGGAGGTCAGCAACAAAGGGTAAGTATCGCAAGAGCTTTAGCAGTGAATCCAGAAATTGTACTTTTTGATGAACCAACTTCTGCACTAGATCCAGAATTAGTGAATGATGTATTAAAAATCATTGAAAGAGTCGCACAAACAGGAGTAACTATCCTATTAGTGACTCATGAAATGGATTTTGCAAGAAAGATCTCAAACAAAGTCGTATTTATGGAGAACGGTTATGTTGTTGAAGAAGGAACTCCGGAAAGTATATTCGAGAATTCACAAAATGAAAGAACAAAACAATTCTTAAGTAAGTTCTATTTGCATGAAGCAGTACAAGCCGAATAATTGTTTATAAAGGGGGCATTTGTTGATGAAAAATTTTCTGACGATAGTATGTACAAGTATGATTTGCTTACTTGCAGCATGTGGTAACGATAACGAAGGAAATGAAGTTTCTGCCGATGGAGCGAAGATCATCGATGTGACGACACCGCCGACATCTAAGAATTTAAGTTGGCAGGAAGTTGACGGAGAAATTTTAGGATATGAACCGGAGGTCTTAAGAGCAGTCGATGAAAAACTTGAAGACTACGAGTTTAACATTTTAGCTGTAGCAGATAGCGCACAGGAAACAGGCTTAAAAACAGGTAAATATCAGTTGAACGTAGGAGGTTACTACCCAACGCCTGAAAGAGAAGCACAGTATTTGGTTCCAGAAAATGCGACGGGACGTAGTCTGATTAAGATGTATGTCAGACCGGACAGTGGTATTGAAACACTTGAAGATTTAGAAGGTAAAAAAATTACTCCATTTACAGCAGGGGG
>Ga0079226_10003519_pt1 | contig 11993 bp, 10 predicted proteins | sample Poulit2014_FD_76345 | JGI IMG/M metagenome (GOLD analysis project Ga0079226, IMG submission 76345) | Agricultural soil microbial communities from Georgia to study Nitrogen management - Poultry litter 2014 | ecosystem: Environmental > Terrestrial > Soil > Agricultural land | place: USA: Georgia... | reverse complement strand
GAAATCCTATTTATAAAAAGTCATATGGACTTTATTCTTTGATAAGTATATCATAAGGTAAAGTGCTTTATGGGAGTGATTTTGTTTTGCGTAAGTTTTTTATGTGGGGTTTCCTTGGAGCTATAGCCCTTATCCTTATTATTTTCCTTTCAGTAGGTGTATATACTCTTGTTACTTCAAAGATACACGGGAAAAAATATGCTTATGTTCCACCAGAAGAAATGAATGAGACTTGGGAAAGATATTTTCACAGTAAATTTAGTCCAATTAATAGTATGCTAGTCAAGGTAACTGAGGATGCGTTTATTTATCAGTCTTCAAATGACGATCATAGCTCGGATAACCATCACGTATCTAGACGGGGCATGGCGGATCTTTATCAACAATATGTGGAGGAATCTTCTGTCGACCGAGGGCTACATCGATATGATAGGGACGAGATTTTAGATCCTTTACGCTCAGTCTTAAAGGGACAAAATGATCATGAAATTCCTTTCCTTTCTGTGGATGATGAAGGTGTTTTACATATAAAGACTACAGAAGGTGAGAAGCTTGTTGAGCTAGATGATCCTATTTCAAATGCCTATCTGTTAGATGTCGTTGGGGATGTCTTTCGCTTGAGTGTTTCTACGGAGGAATTCGACCATTACGTGTATATGCTAACGATGGATTTTACAACGGAATATGTGTTAGAGACTAAGTCATTACCATTACGTTATGAAGATGACGCTGTTATTGCTGAGGCTTTGGAAGAGTTTACAAAGTTTTATCATGATGATCGTTTTGAAGTGTTTACAGATTTATATCCTCAAGTTGAGGGTGAAGAGACATATCTTTTGTATAATGATCAAGAACTTTATGACACGGAACAAGAAGAGTTCATTATGTTTGATGAAGACCTATTAAGTAGTGACGGAAAATTTGTCTATTTAGGTGTCGGTGATGCTACTATTACTGCCTCAACGATTGATGAAGGTGAGCAATATGTTCAGTCTTTATCTGATTATCTAGCAGGTGATAATGAGTATGTTGTAAGCTTTACACTTGATTATAGTTCCATAGCAAAGGCCTTAAAACAATATTCACCGGGTTCGAGTTATCAAGAAATTACTTATTTTAATGATAGCTTAATTATATTTGATTTATCCTATCGAGCACTGTATTTTGGAAAGCTCGGAGACATTATCCTAGCCCTTGATTTTTCTGGAGAGAAAGCTGAGCTTATTATTTTAGATATGTTGGATATTTAATTTCTAGAGCCCATATCCTCTTTCTTTTCCTAGATATGAATCTAAAAACCAGTTGAACGTTTTTGGATGTCCCTTGTATCATGGATAAAAAAGCTTAATGAAGAGTGCTTATTCTTGCATAGGTTTTAGATGTGGGGTTTCCTTGGAGTAATTGGCTTTATTCTTTCTACCTGGGCGATTACGAGTGATTATTCGATGATAGTTTTGAGTTCGCATTCAAAGAATTATTCCTTTACACCTCCTGAGGAAATGGACGATAGATGGGAAGAAATTATTTGAATATAATTTCTTCCCGATTTCATCGGACTTAATCAAGGAAAGCTAGGATCAATATATTTATGAGGATTCAGGAAGTGATGATGAGCGTGAATTAAAGACTTATGAACTTGTTCTATTTTCTCCTTCATAGAATCATAGAGCTCTCGATCATTCGAACTATAATTAAAGTCTTTTTCCCTTGCATGTTGAGAAAGACATCTTTGAAATAAATTCAGTTCATTCTTCGTCATAAGTTCAGTTATTCAACTTTTTGCCTATGTGTGGCGAAAGCATGAGTAGCTGTATAATTTTTTCCTTTAGTTTTTCAGAAGCCTTTTTTACAGCCTCAGAGACAGTAGCTGTTTTTATCGGCACTTCACGATAACGACCACCTTTTCGATTGCGTTAGCTTTTATAGCATTTAAAATCTCCTTCAAACTAACGGACCGGTCAGAAACACCTTCTAAACGATTTGCAGGAGCTATTAAACGCTTTTTAGGTATCAAGCCATTGTATTTTATATCATGTTAAAATATCGATACGACAACACGATATAGGCTACAAGAAAAAATAAATTTATGGAATTTATAAAAGTCAACAAGTATATAATCAAGAAATTTTGGAACGACCTGAAATACAAGAACAACGACAAAGTGAACGTGATCAAAGTCTTAAAAAAAACCTTAAACAAATTGCAGTTAAAACAAAAAAGTGATGGAGTTTTTGAAAATAAAACAACAGTTTTTTCTTTAACATCTTATTAATAATTCATTCTTAATTTTATATCTAGTCTTCCTCAAGATGTTTAAAATCATAATCTTTTGCATCAAGAGTTGGACCTAACTGAATTACTTTTTTATTCTCAACCTTATAATCATAAGTAATATCCGGTTCATCTACAAACGTTACCTCAGCAGTAAATAAAGACAGCTTTTTCATTTTAGAATTAATGGTTGAAATATCTTCATCTTCATACCCATATTCAATCAAATATTCTTGTGTTTTTTTCTCTGTGATATAATGTTTGTATTTTATATATCCATAAATAGAAAAAGGTATAAGAACTATTAAAATAAAGACAAGGACTGCACCCCACTTAACGAAATCTACTAATCTCATTTTCTATACATCCTTCTTAAAACATATTTTTAATTGATCTATTAAAATTTAATAAAAATTTACAAGTATTTAATTGTAAAGGTAATTTCATAGATCATCTTGGAGAAATTGAACTTGTTGTTGATTTTTCTAAGGGATAAAGTTGAATTTATTATTTTAGATATGCTGGAAAATTAAAGAAGAAACAAGGCAGTGGAAAGACTTCCCTCCACTGCCTTGTTTTATGGGATTGCTTGAATAAATTCTACTCGATTTCCGAAGGGGTCGCGGAATTCAAAACGGATGTAACCCGGGATAAGGGGTCCATCTTCAGTTTGGATTCCTTCCCGCTTCAAGACTTCACGCCATGACTCCAGATCAGTTACTTGATAGGCGAGATGAGCTTTGGTTTGTCTACGATCAAATCCCTCCTCCGTTCCGACGTGAACATCATCCTCCCCTACCTTCATCCAAAAGCCTCCCCTTCTCTTTAATGTATCCGGCTTCGGAATTTCCTCAAAGCCAAGAAGGTCTAAGTAAAAGCTTTTCGCCTTTACTTCTTCTCCAGTTGGAATGGTAATTTGTGCGTGATGTAATCCGGTAATCATCTTATAATAGCTCCCTCACTTGTTTTTCGATTTTTTCCGGTTTTGTCGTTGGAGCAAATCGTTTAACCACATGGCCTTCTCGGTCGATCAAAAACTTAGTGAAATTCCACTTGATCTTCCCTGAGAAAACTCCCTTTGCTTCAGAAGTTAAATATTGATACAAGGGATGGGCATTTTCCCCATTTACTTCAATTTTCTCAAAGAGTGGAAAGGTGACACCGTAGTTTAGCTTACAGTTTTCTTCAACCTCTTCATTGCTTCCTGGCTCTTGATTTCCGAATTGATTACAAGGGAAGCCAAGGACATGGAAGCCTTGTTCATGATATTCTTCATGAAGTTCCTCAAGTCCCCTTAATTGCGGGGTAAAACCACATTTTGTAGCTGTATTGACGATCAGTAGGACATCCCCCTCATAATCCTTTAAATCCTTCTCTTCTCCTTGAATGAGTTTTGCTTGAAATTGATAGACGGACATTTGTCTTCCTCCTTTTATTCGTTAAAGATGACGACTTGCCCATGTGTTCCATGGACGCCATGGTTACTGTCGATTCTTCCGCAAAGGACATATTGATCAAGCTCTCGGTCATAAACATAGCAGGCTTGTAGGCTTATGAAATCTTTTAGTAATTCATAGGCCTCATCCTTTGTGACCTTTACATTCTCAGCCTCATCAAAGGATGCATACACCGCAATGAAATCCTGATTATCAAAATAATTCACCACTTCATAGGTCTCTGAATCGAGTATAAGGACCATTTTTTCTAAGCCTAAAGTTTCTTCAGCTTGGCGTAAGATAGCATGAACAAAACCACTGTCTGCATATAATTCACTTAGGATCCACACTCCGGAATCTTCAGGATTCTCTGCATGTAAAAAGTTTTGAACAGATTTTATGGCTTCATCCTTATCTAGATTTTTAAAGATTTCCTCACTTGGCGAAGCTTCCCTTGCAAAGGCTTGTTCAATGGTTACGAGATCGAGATTAAAATGCTCATCTATATCTGGAAAATCCTCCTGGATAATATCAGTCTCTTCCGCCTCCCCTTCCCAGCTGATCAGATCATCACAATAGAGAATTGGGTTTTCATGGCCGGATAAATCAAAGGGAATTGTCTTTTTTCCGTCATTGCTAACGAAAATTTCTTCGACCCCGTAAAGTTTTTCTAAAATCATATTTTCCTCATCCGGAATCTGAACCAACTTGATTTGTTCCTTCATTTTTTCTTCAATCATGTCTTTAGTTAAGGTGTAAGCCTCATCTAGAACTGGTTTACCTTCTCTAAACTGGCCGATTTTAATGAAGTTGACCAGTTCCCCGTCTTCCCCTAATTTCACTTCAATATATCCTGCAGGATAGAGGGGTACCTTATTATGGCAGGCGATAAATTTGTAATCTCCATCTGATTCACTCGTTAGCATAAATTCCTGCTCATAACTTAAACCAGTTTCTGCTTCAATCCATTCGATCACTCCCGATTTACTCGGATTTTGAATAAGTGGCTTGGTCGATAAATTAACTTCATGAACAAAAATGATATGATTAAGCCTGCCCGTGAAAAGGTCTTTTTCAACGATGGCGGATCCTGTCGGATTATAGTCCTCCTGATCCTCATCCTTAAGTTCATTGGGAATCCATTCCATACTAAGGGAATAGGTCGTTTCATTAAAGTAATTAACATCTCTTTCAATTTCATAGGCCTTTAAATAGTAATCTTCCAAGCCGAGCTCTTCCTTGGTTTCTGTCAGCATCATTTCTAGTTTTTCCTTTGGGCTAGTCATTTGGCTTTCCTCCTATTAATCGATTGGCTGTCTATTTCAACTTTTATTCCTTCTCTTTAGGTTACCAAGAAAAAGAGATGCAAATCAAGTTTAGATTTGCACCTCTAACTTATTTATTCATAAATTGTGTGATATCTTCTTCCGTAATCGTGAGTAGGTCTTCGTCGGCGAAGTCGATTAGGGTGTAAAGTCTTTCAGATTGAATTTGGATGAGTGTTTCGACAGTATTTCTGGCGTGCCTTCCGTTCCCATCGATACTTGCTCGATTTCTTGTATAGTAGTCTGCTAGGAGCTCGTTTGCCTTCTCTGTTAGGTTAAAGCCTTTGTCTGTGATGATATGATTAGCAATGTCAACGAGTTCTTCGCTTGTGTAATCGGCAAAGTGTAGTGTGTCTGTGAACCTGGACTGGATTCCTTCATTCATTTGAAGGAATTCTTTCATGGAATGATCATATCCAGCCAGGATGACGCAGATGTCTCCGCGGTGGTCTTCAATTAGTTTAATTAGTGTATCTACCGCTTCTTTACCGAAGTCATTACTGCTACTTGATGCAAGGGCGTAAGCTTCGTCAATAAAGAGGACGCCTCCTAGAGCCCTTCTGAATACTTGTTCTGTTTTAATTGCTGTTTGGCCGACATGACCTGCGACTAGATCTCCACGAGATACTTCCACCAGATGACCCTTCTTTAAAATATTAATATTCTTAAAGAGTTCGGCGATAATCCTGGCGATTGTCGTCTTACCTGTTCCTGGATTTCCGGTAAAGATATAATTCAGTGTCTGCTCATGGGTAAAGGACGGATTGATCTCCTGGCGACGTTTGTTAATAATTTGCTGTCTGTGCAGGGTACGAACCATATCCTTTACATGGCTGAGACCGATAATGGGTGATAATTCAGCTTCCAGGTCAAAGGGTTCTTCCACGACGAAACCAAAGTCATCTAAGCGAAGTAAATCTTGCTCCTCGTCGGACATATCCCCTGTTCTCAGAATCCTGGCCGCCTGCTTGGTTACGGCGCTCTCAATTACCTGCCTGGCTAGACGTCCGTTTCCTCCATCGGTTCTTCCTTTAATTTGATGTTGATTAAAGTATTCCGGTAATTGCTCCAAGGCTGCCTTTTCAATGGTGTAACCTTTTCCGCTGGCAATTAATTTGGCGATATCGACCATTTCTTGGCTCGTATAATCGGCAAATGTAAAGGTTTGTGAGATCCTGGATTTCAAACCTGGATTGGTCTCTAGGAAGTCATCCATTTCCTTTGGATAACCGGCGAAAATAATAACGAATTTCCCCTGGTGATCTTCCATAGCCTTGACCAAGGCATCAACCGCCTCCCGCCCAAAATCAGTTTCCCCACCCCGGGCTAACGAATAGGCCTCATCAACGAAGAGAACCCCACCCATGGCTGCCTCTACCTTAGCCATGGTTTTTGTCGCTGTATGACCAATATATTCTCCAACAAGTCCAGAACGATCCACCTCAACCAGATGGCCTTCACTTAAATAGCCAACAGCCTTTAAGTACTCTGCGACCAGTCTAGCTACAACGGTCTTCCCTGTACCCGGATTCCCCTGGAAGAGAAAATGAACCCCAATTAAGTCCGAGGATAGGCCTCTTTCCGCCCGGCGCCTCTGATTCTCAATGTATAACTTCAATTGATCCAGGGACTCCTTCACATCATCAAGTCCAATGAGATTATTAATCTTCTCCTCAATTTTAGCTAGACTATTATCCTCCTGAACAAGGGTTAGCAGCTCAATCGTCGTTAAGTCACCTCTAAGGACCACCTTGCCCGACTCATGGGCAACCTCCCACTGCTCATCAATCTGCTCCACATGCTCAACGAAATAACGATTAATAAAGCCATAGACACGCTCTGCAAACTCCGTTAAGCCAATCGCACCACTCTCCCTAAAGAGTGACGGAATCACCTCTCCAAAACTCAGCTTATCCAGTTCCAAGTGCACATGTAAGTTTCGATCGATTCTCTTAATATACTCCTCAAAGATTTTATCAAAAAGGAGGGTACTCTCTAGGTCAGACATTCGTTCGATGGTAATCTGGTTGGACAGACGCCGCCTGCTCGTGGTCGTAAAAATGGAAAGTCCTTCTTCGATCGATTCATGGGTTTGAAAAATAATAAATTGGTCCTTAGCTTCAATCGAATCAAAGCTCCCACTCACTAGGGAGTCGTGGACCTTATTTAAGCCCCCATGGGCATGGACATACCGGCCATCTAAGGAAATTTTCCCTTGGCTAACAATTTCGTTCATGCTCGGAACTAAATGCTGGGGACATTGATCGATATTTTTAAAGACAGTCACTTGTCCCTTTCCTTTGAAGGCATTATACATATCTGTTAAAAAGTCATTTTGTGCTTCCTTGCTATCACTGCTATATTTTGGAAGGTCAATTTCTGTGACCCCACCCTTTTCCAAGAGACTATACTTTTCAAGTTCCTCAAAAAAATAAGCCAATACCGTTTTGACACCTTGGCTCCTCGGGCTTGATAAAAGCAGAAGTTCCTTATAAGAATGGAGCTGGTTTTCACTAAGTAGGGCATTTTGGACATTGATGGATAACTCATTAATAAAATCTTCTAAACCGACGATTTTTCCTTCAACAGTTTTCTTCACCCGCTCAATGATCCGCCGATTCTTTTCAAAGGGGGTTAAGTCCTGTTCGGAAGCCTCGGCTTGGCGTAATTTCATATGTAAGGATTGTAATTCCGCATCGTTTGGCCTCCGTCTTAGCAGTCGCCTACATAGCTTTTCGGCTTCTTCATAGACTTCTAATTCGTATAGTTGTTGGACGATAAACTTTTGAGCTTCAAAATCTCGGCGAAGATCTCTACTTTTAGCCGCTTCTGTTAAATACCCCGTTACGTCTTCTGTATCCTTTTGTCTTGCATCTATTTGTTCTTTAATTTGTCTAATGTTATCTTGCGCTTGTCCACTCATCCTTTGTCCTCCTTCAGATGGTTCTTTCAGGTCAATGACTAGCTATAAAATTAATCCTCTGTAGCTCTTATTTCTACAGAGGATAGGTGTTAGCCATTCGCTAGTTTGGCATTTGTTTTGTAGACAGGTACTCTAAATTTGGTCCAGGAAAAGTAGGCGATTCCACCGGAAATGAGTAGTTGGAAAATCGCAAACTTTGGTAGGGCTGTTAAGAACCAGATGGCTGCTAAAACAGCAAAAATTAAGTATTTAAATTCTGTTTGAACCTTTTTGTCTCGATGGATCTGCATCTCTAGATTTCGTAAACGATTTGTTGTTCTATCCGTTTCGGCAAACTGTAAAGCTCGGAGAATTAAATTCTCTGCCGTTCCCATGTCTTCTAGGTTGGTAAAGACCCTTCTTCGGTTGCTTGATGACTCACCTACTAGCGACATGTATTGAGTTTTTACTTTATCTTCATAGGATATGGCTAGCATTTCATTTCCGTAGGGTGTTAAATTGCGATCTTTAAGGGCAGCTTCTAGTAAATTAATAGCCTTATCATATTGCTTATTATCGTAATAAAGAGATGCTAAATTCGCTTTATAAGCCACTTCTTTCGGTGAAATCTCTAAAGCCTTTTGAATGTAAGCTAGGGCTTTCTTCGCTCTTGCCGCTTTGCTGATATCCTTAGATCCCCGGTAAATAACATGGGCAGTCTGGTAGTAATGAGCCTCATGGGGATTTAGACCAAGGGCTTGTTCAATTTCATACCGGGCATCGGGAAAATTACCTCGACGATGATTGGTTAAGGCTAAGTTATGCCAGGTAGTTGGATTTTTAGGTTTTTCCTTCAATAGGGCTTGGCAAACCTCTGCAGCATGATCGTAATTTTCATTATCAAAATGATGGTCAAAACGATCCAACAAATCTTGATAGTATTGTTCATTTTCAGCTTCATTATTTGGGTTGTTATTTTGTCCCGTATTCTCTGTAGGCTCTGGAGTAATACTTTGTTTAAGTGCTTGGTCATAGTTAGACTTACTTGGCTCAGACATAAGAGTCTTTCTTGCTTCTTGCAGTCTCTCCATCATTTCTGATGCTTCCCTTTGCCTTTCTGGGCTTGGGGCGTTTAATCTTCGGCGCCATTTATTAATTCCTGCTTTGATTGCTTGATCAACTTCTTCAACTGGTGCATAATTGTCCAATTCAAGAATCTCGTAATAATTAACCATATTATTCCACCTCAATTGTTAGTAAATCTTCTCGCTTCTCTTCTAATTCAAGTTGTGTTAAGTTCCCTTTTCTCTCAATGATAATTTCACCTAGTTCAAGGTCGTTTGTCATATCCTTTGCGACAAGTTGGACGATTCCGTTTTTATCGTAGGATATCTTGAACTGTACCGGTGAACTATCTGGCAATCCAGGCGGTAAGGTAACTGTTCCTTCGCCAATAATATTGACGTATTCCGGATCCTCATCTTCACCTTCTGTTACTTCAATGCGCATCGTTTCTTGATTTGGTTGAACCGTATAATATTCCCTAGCAGATGAATGAGGAATGACTGTATTTTTTGGTAAAATAATCGAATTGATTTCTTGCTTATTTGAATTTAGGGTGAGCACACCTAAACTATGGGAGTTTACGTCTTTTACAACGATATTTCCCTTGGCTTCTTCAGAACTTTCATCAATTAAAGAAGCTTGTACGGCTGCTCCTAAAGCGACAACTTCGTCTGGATTTAATTCTGTGGAAGGTTTTATATTTGTTAGGTCTTCAATCATTTCGGCAACCTGTGGAACCCGGGTGGATCCACCAACAAGTAAAACTTTATCAATCTCTTCCCAGCTTAATCCCGCTTGATTGATCGTATCTTCCATAACTATTTTTGTTTGTTCTAACAAGCCGTTGATAAGATCATTAAACAGCTCACGGGTAATGTCTACACTCATTCTTTCTCCTCCGGAAGATACTCGAATCGTGACTTTATCCCTTCTCGTTAAGGATTTCTTACATCTTTCTGCACTATCTCTTAATTCTTGTAAGGCTTCTTCATCATCATATAAATCAATATCCTTTTCATCTAGAAACTCATCGATAACATGTTCGATAATTAGGTTATCAAAATCAAAGCCGCCAAGGTTAGAGTCTCCGTCCGTTGCCAGAACTTTAATTTCGTTATTGTTAATATTTACAATCGAGACGTCAAAGGTACCTCCACCGAGGTCATAGACGGCAATATTTTGGTTTGGTTTTTCTTTGTCTAAATGATAGTAAGATAAAGCTGCAGCTGTAGGTTCGTTAATGATTTTTAGCACGTTTAAACCTATCATTTCAGCAGCTTCCATGGTTGCACTACGCTTCATATCATCAAAATAGGCAGGTACTGTGATGACAACGTCTGTGATCTTTTCCCCTAACTCTTCTTCTGCATCCTGAACTAACTTCTTTAAAATAATAGCTGAAAGTTCGACGGCATCATACATTTTATCACTGCCTGGGACCGGAATCTGAAAGCCTGGGTTCCCGATTTGACGCTTTACGAATTGGACTGTGTCATCCACTTCAGTTGCTGCTGCCTCTTTGGCAACCTCGCCAACGATTGCTTTATTCCCTTCTAATAAAATAACGGAGGGCGTTGTTCGCTCTCCCTCTGAATTAACAACTATCTCTGCATTGTCTTGTTCGTTTATGTATGCTACAGCTGAGTTTGTGGTTCCTAAATCTATTCCTATTTTCATCCTTGTTTCCTCCTTGGTATTCCAGTGGTGTGTCTATTTATTTTTTTACACCTTTAATAATCAAGTTTTCTAGCCTTTGTGATTTTGGGTTGTTTGCTTTCTTTTGGAGTTCTTCTTTCTGAGTGAAGGACCGAAGCATTTTGATTGAAAGGTTGTTCTTCCTTCTTGGAAGGTGTGCGAAAACAATTTAATAAATATTATATCATAGTTTGTTTATTTTTTTAGTATTATGTTGGGCTTTTTTGGCTTTTCGAAGGATTTTGGCGATTTTTGACTTTTATGTATATTTTTTAATACATGCTTAGGTGAAGTTCTTAGGATTTTGCGCAAATAAATAGCACAATCAATTATTGCTTGGACAATAATGGACTGTGCTATTTATGTCTACTATCTAATTTGAGATTGTCATAATGGCTGTTTGGCCTGCGATGGCATCTTTTTCTTCTGTAGGTGTATAGTTTTTATCACTATTTAAGCTATTGGTAATGACAATCGGTGTGACCGTATGCTCGGCGTGTTCTACAATGTAAGGGAGATCAAAATCTAATAAAGGGTCGCCGACTTGGACGCTAGCTCCGACTTTTGTTTTGACTGTGAAGCCCTCTCCTTTAAGGGCTACGGTTTCTAAGCCTACATGGATGAGGATTTGGCTTCCGTCCTCGGCTTCGATGCCTATGGCGTGCTTGCTGTCCGGTATTTGAATAACCTTCCCCTTAACCGGGGAGAGAACTTCTCCCTTGCTCGGCACAATGGCTATTCCTTCCCCCATCATTTTCTGTCCGAATACAGGGTCAGGAACTTCCTCTAGGGGCATAATTTTACCGCTTAAGGGAGCATAGATGCTTAAGTCTTCTTCCTTCTTTCCCTTTTTAAAAAGCTTTTTAAACATTTGCTTCTCTCCTTACTTTGAGATTTTAAAAACAGTCTTGACAAAATTCCTTTTACCCTTAAATTCTTAGGACATGGCCTCTTTGATTAAGGTGTAGGATTTTCGCTTATCATCTGGATTGTGGACGATTGTGACAATCATATATTCATCGGCTTGATACTTTTTATGAAGCTTCTGAAGTTCTTCTTTAACCTCATGGGGATCACCGATAATGGTTTGCTTTTTATATTCTTCAATCTTTTCTAAGTCCTCTTCTGTATAAGGATATTCCTTGGCCGTTGATAGGGTCGGCACTCGGTGGTCAGCATCCTCCATACTTTGTCTGATTTTCCACAGGAACTGACTCATAGCAATTTCCTGGGCCCTTTCACTTGTTTCAGCGCAGATCACGTTGATGGCCACGATCACTTCCGCTTCTTGATCAGGGT
>Ga0079226_10003518_pt1 | contig 11995 bp, 13 predicted proteins | sample Poulit2014_FD_76345 | JGI IMG/M metagenome (GOLD analysis project Ga0079226, IMG submission 76345) | Agricultural soil microbial communities from Georgia to study Nitrogen management - Poultry litter 2014 | ecosystem: Environmental > Terrestrial > Soil > Agricultural land | place: USA: Georgia... | reverse complement strand
ATCATTACCATCGATTTCAGCTGTTGTTTTTGTACCACCTGCATCAGAACCAGCATTTGGTTCCGTTAATCCAAACGAACCAAGAGATTTTCCTTCAGCCAGCGGGACTAAATACTTCTCCTTTTGTTCTTCTGTTCCAAAATAATAAATTGGGCTTGCTCCAAGCGATACGTTTGCCGCATAACTCAGGCCTGTACTACCACAGACACGACCGATTTCCTCTACAGCTATGGCGTAAGAAATCGTGTCACCGCCTGATCCACCATACTTTTCCGGAAAAGGAATTCCCATTAATCCAAGACGACCCATTTCGTCAAATATGTCTTTAGGAAACTTTGCTTCTTTGTCAATCTCAATCGCCCGTGGTTGAATGACTGATTCTGCGAAGTCACGAACCATACTGCGAATCATTGATTGTTCTTTTGTTAATTCAAAATCCAATGGATTATCCCCCTTTATAATTTTTCAAAGACCGACTGGTTGGTCTGTTCTGCTTAATAAAAATGGTTGGATAAAAGAATCCCAACTTGTTTAACAACTTTTACTTATTAACTGATTTCTGAACAGCATGTAAGATTAAATCAATAAAAATATCAGCTATTTCATCTATTGATTTTATACCTGAAGGTTTATACCACTTATGTGTCCAGTTCACCATACCAAGTATGGCTAGAGCTGTAATTTCTATTGGTATATCTTGACGGAATTCATCATTTTCTATGCCATCACGGATTACATGAATGATTATTTGTTTGAACTTATCGCGTTTCTTTTTAATGAGTGATTCATAATGCTCATTAAAGTAAACATTTTCCTGATAAAAAACAGTAAGATGTGGCTTATATAAATCAAATACTTTTACAAAGCTCCGTAATATCGCTACAAGTCTCTCTGTCGGTGAGTGGTATGTATCATTTGCTTCATTTGCTTTTTCTAATACATACGTAATAAATGTATCGTGGATGACAAATAATAATTCTTCTTTAGAAGTAAAATGATGATAAAAACCACCTTTTGAGGTACCTACATTTTCAACGATTTGATTAACGGTTACACCATGAAAGCCTCGCTTTTCAAATAAGTGCAAAGCAGTGTTTATAATCTTTTGCCGTAAACCCGTTCCAATCCCTCCTCTTTTCCTATTTATTCTACCTTATCATATTTTTCTGAATAAATGAAGTGAAAATTTTAACCAATAAAAGACAAGCATTTTTTAATTGCTTGTCTTTTATTGGCTTTAATCAAAAGGTTTTTCATAAGAAGCTTCTTTCCATACGGTTTTTACTTCTCCTTGATTATCTGAATCTATAACAAATGAACCATTGCTAAGTCGATTACTTTCAGATAGTTCTAATGGAAAAATTTGATGAATTTCTCCCTCTTCTGTTTGGAAAGTAATCGTATCATTTTCATTAATAACAAAAAATCCTTTTATACGATGGGGTTTACTTTTAAGTTCCCTTAGCATTATTAACCCTCTTCTGGCACGACTTGTTTTTTCGAAATCGCGTAGTGACATTCGTTTACATGCACCTCGTTGAGTAACTACTACAAGTGATGGATTGGATGATTTATCAAATACTTGTCCATTAACAACATTTTCATCTTCTTTAAGCTGAATAGATTTTACCCCTGCAGCTCGCAGACCTACCGGAGATACCTCTGACTCATCGTACCAGAGACCATATCCTGTATTTGTAGCAATTAGTATATCTGACTTACCGGTAGTTCTGGCTACATGAAGAACTTCATCTTCCTCTTTTAAATTCATAGCAATTAAAGCACGTGAATATCGTTGTGCTTCATATAATTTTAATTCACTTTTTTTCACTATTCCATTTTTAGTAAAGAACAGGAGGAAATCATCATTATTAAAATCACGTACAGGGATGCTTTGAACAATATATTCATCTCGATCTATAGCTACCGTATTAGCGATATGTTGCCCGATATCTTTCCATCTTATATCAGGAAGTTCATGTACTGGGATAAATATATATTTTCCTTTATTAGTAAACAAAAGAAGGTTATCCGTTGTATTAACTTCTAATAACCGAACAAGATGATCATCATCTCTCATTGCAAAATCTTTTTCATTGGATGCCCCGTAAGATCTAAGACTGGTTCGTTTAACATATCCTTCACGTGTTACGGAAACAAGTACATCTTCACTTGGAACAGTTACTTCAATATCAATCTTTAATTCCTCTATTTCATCTTCGATCACAGTAAGTCTAGCTGAACCATAGTTTTTCTTCACTTTTCTTAAACCTTTTTTAATGGTCTGTAATAATTTTTTCTCGTTAGCCAAAATGGACTCGAGTTCTGTGATTTGTTTTTTAAGTTCCGCTGCTTCTTCTTCCAGTTGGGTAATGTCCGTGTTCGTTAATCGATATAATTGGAGCATAACAATTGCTTCTGCTTGTGCTTCGGAAAAATGATACTTTTCCATAATTTTATTTTTTGCATCTTGTTTATTTTTTGAGGAACGGATTGTGTCGATTAATTCATCTAAAATGGAAATTGCTTTTATTAAACCTTCAACAATATGTTCACGTTTTTTTGCTTGATTTAAATCAAATGTAGTTTGTCTTGTTACTACTTCTTTTTGGTGTTGGATATAAGCATCTAGAATTTCTGGAAGGGATAATAATTTGGGTGTTTTGTCTTGAATTGCAACCATATTAAAATTATAGGAAACTTGCAAATCCGTATTTTTATAAAGGTAATTCAAAACACCTTCTGCATTCACATCCTTTTTTAATTCAATCACAATGCGTAACCCTGTACGATCTGTTTCATCACGTACTTCAGCAATGCCTTCTACTTTCCTGTCAATTCTTAATTCATCAATCTTTTTAACCATATTTGCTTTATTTACATCATAAGGAATTTCATCTATAACAATTTTTTGTCTGTTTCCGCGAATATCTTCAACTTTAGCTTTTCCTCTTACAACGATTCTACCTTTTCCTGTTTTATAAGCTTTTGTAATTCCGTCTAAACCTTGAATAATTCCTCCTGTTGGAAAGTCAGGTCCCTTCATTACGTTCATTAATTCTTCTACAGAAACATTTGGTTTATCAATTCTTAATATTACTGCATCAATAACTTCCCCTAGATTATGGGGAGGAATGTCTGTTGCATATCCAGCAGAAATCCCAGTTGATCCATTAACTAATAAGTTTGGAAACTTAGCAGGAAGAACAACCGGTTCCATGATCGTATCATCAAAGTTAGGAATAAAATCTACCGTTTCCTTCTTTATATCACTCATTAACTCTGAAGCAATACTTGAAAGCCTTGCCTCTGTGTATCTCATTGCCGCTGGTGGATCTCCATCGACACTCCCATTATTCCCGTGCATTTCCACTAAATCCTTATTCATTTTCCACTCTTGACTTAATCGAACCATTGCATCATAAACGGAAGTGTCTCCGTGTGGATGGTAATTACCGATAACGTTACCGACTGTTTTTGCTGCTTTTCGGAAAGCTTTATCATGTGTGTTCCCTTCCTCAGACATCGCATATAAAATTCTACGCTGCACTGGTTTTAAACCATCTCTAGCATCAGGTAATGCACGATCTTGAATAATATACTTACTATATCGTCCAAATCGATCACCAATTACTTCTTCAAGCGGAAGATCCAGGTAGTTTTCTGGATGTGCCAAGCTGATTCCCCCTTTTTAATGTGAAATATTATTCTTTAGCCACTTGTATCATTATTTGTTTTTTATTAACTCTCTACTTTCATAAAATGTAAAGACATAAATCAATCTACCTGTATTTTATCATTTTCTAAAATATTATCTTCTTCGTCTAAACCAAATGCTACATTACTTTCAATCCACTTTCTTCGTGGAGCAACTTTATCTCCCATTAGAGTAGTGACTCTCCGTTCCGCACGAGCCATGTCATCAATCGTTACCCTAATTAATGTTCTTGTTTCAGGATTCATCGTTGTCTCCCATAACTGGTCTGCATTCATTTCACCCAGACCTTTATATCGTTGAATTGTGTATCCAGTCTTAAATTTTGTAATGGCTTCTTGTAATTCTTCTTCCTCCCAAGCATAAATAATCTTTTCATTCTTTCCTTTACCTTTTGATATTTTATATAAAGGAGGTAAAGCAATATAAATTTTTCCAGCCCTCACAAGGGATCTCATATAACGATAAAAGAATGTAAGCAATAGAACTTGAATATGGGCACCATCTGTATCAGCATCGGTCATAATAATAACTTTATCGTACTGAACATCTTCTAAATCAAAATCTCCACCAACACCCGCGCCGATCGTATGAATGATGGTAGATATTTCCTCGTTCTTCATCACATCTTCTAATTTCGCTTTTTCTGTATTAATTACTTTTCCTCGTAATGGTAAAATAGCTTGGAATTTACGATCTCGACCTTGTTTAGCAGATCTGCCTGCTGAATCTCCTTCGACAAGATAAAGTTCATTCTTTTTAGGATTTCTTGATTGAGCAGGTGTTAATTTTCCACTTAACAAGGTATCCTTTTTACGTCTTTGCTTTCCTGTTCTAGCATCTTCTCGTGCTTTTCGAGCTGCTTCACGCGCCTCTTTTGCTTTCAACGATTTTTTAATTAATAAATTAGATGTATCAGGATTTTCCTGGAGGAAATAAGTTAACTGCTCAGAGACAATTGCATCAACAGCTGAACGAGCTTCTGATGTACCGAGTCTCCCCTTGGTTTGACCTTCAAATTGAAGTTTATCTTCTGGAATTCGGACGGAAACAATGGCCGTCAAGCCTTCCCTTATATCGGAACCTTCTAAGTTTTTATCCTTATCTTTAAGTATCTCCGTTTTTCTTGCATAATCATTAAAAGTCCTAGTCATGGCTGCTCTAGCACCTGATTCATGGGTACCACCGTCTTTTGTACGTACATGGTTGACAAATGACAACATTGTTTCAGCATAACCGTCATTAAATTGAAAGGCAAATTCAACTTCAATACCTTGCTGTTCTCCTTCAAAAAAGATTACATCATGTAGCGAATCCTTTTCTTCATTTAGGTAATGAATAAACGATTCGAGTCCATTTGGATATTCAAAGTTTTCTTCTACATCAGCACGTTCATCTTTTAATTCAATTCTTAGACCTTTCAATAAAAATGCTGATTCCCTTAATCGCTCAGAAATGATATCTAAATCAAATACAGTTGATGTGAAAATCGCTGTATCCGGTTTAAAATGAATAATGGTTCCAGTTTTTCTCGTTCGTTCTCTTTTTTCCAATGTGTTAACAAGATGTCCTCCATTTTCAAACCGCTGAAAATAGGTATATCCATCACGAAATGTTGTAACATTCATCCATTCTGATAAAGCGTTAACTACTGCAGCTCCAACACCATGTAGACCGCCACTTGTTTTATATCCACCTTGTCCAAATTTTCCTCCAGCATGCAAAACAGTAAAAATGACCTCCATTGTTGATTTACCAGTACTATGTTTCCCAGCCGGAATACCTCTTCCACTATCTTCAACCGAAATACTATTATCTTTATGTATTGTAACTTTAATGATTTCTCCAAATCCCGATAACGCTTCATCGACTGCGTTATCAACAATTTCAAAAACTAAATGATGCAAACCACGATGATCTGTACTTCCAATATACATCCCTGGCCTTTTTCGTACTGCATCAAGTCCTTCTAATACCTGGATGGAATCATCAGAGTACTCAAATCTATCCTTAACCAAAATCCGATCGACTCCCTTTTCAGCTTAATTTAGCGTTTATATTATATCATAGAACAAATGTTTGATTTTGTAAATTATCTACAAATCTTCGCATGTCCCTGTTAATACGTTATTTAGTATACTATAAGAATGTTTTAATTGTATAGATGAAAGCAATAAGTCTTTTACTTTAAAGTCTTGATAAAAAAGGATGACTCTTAAAAGCAAGTCATCCAATGTAAGCTTTTATTTATTTACTTGTAAAACAGAGTGGGCAACTTTGATACATAAATCCATCATTACTGTGAATCCATTCTCTTTTAAATAATGATAAGCATTTTCATTAATAACTCCTTGCTGTGCCCAAAATACTTTACAATTTGTTTGAACTGCTTCCTTCGCGATATCTGGTAAAAATTCGGAGCGACGGAATACATTAATGATGTCTATATCTTCCTCAACATCTGTTAGCGATGCGTAAGCTTTTTCACCTAAAACTTCATCTACCATAGGGTTTACAGGGATAATTTTATAACCGCTTTCCTGCATTATCTTGGATATTTGATAAGACGTTCGCTCTGGGTTGTTTGATAATCCGACCACTGCAATCGTTTTTGCTGATTCCAGAATTTCTTTAATTTCTTCATTTTTTGGATTTTCCCAAGCCATTTAAAATTCCTCCTTTAATTAATTAGACCATTTTCTTCTAAAAATTGACGTGCCACTTCTTCTGGATCAAGATCATTATAATCGACCTCATAATTCATACTCCTCATCTCTTCATCAGTAACCATCCCGCCAAGTTGATTTAAAATATTTTCTAGTTCTGGATAATCATCAAGTGTTTCTTCTCTTAGAAGCGGAGCTCCTTGATAAGGTGGAAAGAGGTCTTCTGGGTCTTCTAAAGCTATTAAATTCAATTCTACCATATAACTATCTGTCGCATAAGCATCAATGATATCTACTTCATTGTTTTCGATTGCTTGCTGGCGAATCCCTGGTTCCATTGTTTTTATATTTTTAAGATCAAGATTGTATAGTTCTTGCATACCAACATAGCCATCTTCTCGGTCTTTAAATTCCAATGTAAATCCTGCTGTTAATTCATCTTCCATTTTCCGTAAATCAGCAATAGTCTGTAAATCGTGTTGTTCGGCTAAATCTTCGATAATAGCAACTGTATAAGTATTATTAAATATCATCGGCTCTAAAAATATCATATCATACTTTTCTAACATACCTTTTTTAGCTTGTTCATAAACTTTTTCAGCGTCATTACTCGCTGCTTCCTCTTCTAAATGCGTGACAATAGCGGTCCCTGTAAACTCTGGAAAAATATCGATACTTCCTTCTTGCAAAGCAGAAAAAACAAAAGCGGTTTTTCCTAGACCTGGTTCTAATTCCACATTATAGTCTGTTTCTTCTTCAATTAATAGTTTATACATGTTAATTAAAATAGCAGGTTCTGAACCAAGCTTCCCCCCGATTACTAAATCTGGTTCTTTATTTGGGATGAACCATGGTGAAGTAACAATAAGAATAGCAACAATAAACATGGCAATAAAAGATTTGAATCCATCACGTTTGGAAAGCTTTTCAAATCTTCTTAATATAAAATCAAGGATAATTGCTAATAATGCTGCCGGAATGGCACCGAGTAAAATGAGATGAATATCTGCTCCACGATCAAGGCCTAATAATATAATTTCACCTAAACCACCTGCCCCAATAAGTGCAGCAATCGTCGTTGTTCCTACAATTAAAACCATGGAGGTTCGAATACCAGCCATAATAACAGGCATAGCAATGGGCAATTCTATTTTAGTTAATCGTTTTAATGAAGACATCCCCATCCCTGTTGCTGCTTCCTTCAATGCTGGATCAACCTCCTTAATCCCTGTATATGTATTACGTAAGATAGGTAATAATCCATATATTGTAAGAGCGACAATCGCAGGAGTTGTTCCAATTCCGAAAAAAGGGATTAAAAATGCCAAGACCGCTAAACTAGGAATCGTTTGTAAAATAGCAGTTAAACCGATAATCGGCTCAGAAATTCGCTGATATCTTGTTAATACTAAACCCAACGGAATCGCTATCATCATTGCAATAATTAATGAAACTAACGATATTTGCAAATGTTCCCAAATAGTTTCAAGTAAAACATCTTGCCTTTGCTGGAAAACAGCGATAAATTCACTCATTGTTGAATCACCCCATTTTCCACTTTAATCCGATCTTTCAAATAGTCCACAATATCTTTATATGTAAGTGTTCCAATCAGCTTCCCTTTTTTTAGAACGGGAAATACATATTGATCAGAACACTCAAGGATTTCGGTAGCTTTGTATAATGGCATATCATTTGGTAATGTCTTTGCTTCTATTTTTTACCATTTTGAAAGACATTGATAAAGTTATTTTCATTATCTTTAACTACAAATATACCCTTTTTTGGTTTAGTGCTTTGCTTCCATTCCACATCATTTAGGATAAATTGATTCGTTCGATTAGCAATGATATCAACCGCAGTTAACCATGGCGATTTCTTTTCACCAATGAATTGTTCCACGAAGCGATCTTTTGGATTAAGAATTAGATTTTGTGGAATATCATATTGGACAATTTTCCCATCTTTCATCAGACATACTTTATCACCAAGCGCCATTGCTTCATCCATATCATGGGTAACAAATACGACTGTCTTTTGAATTTCTTTTTGTAGTGATTTAATATCTTGTTGAAGCTGTTTCCTGCTAATCGGATCTAATGAACTAAATGGCTCGTCCATTAAAATAATATCCGGGTCCGCCGCAAGGGCTCTTATCACGCCAATTCGCTGTTGTTCACCACCAGACAGTTCATCTGGCATCTTTTTTTCGTAAGTAGATGGATCAAGACCAACCATATCTAACAGCTCTCTGCTTCGGTTTCTAACTTTCTTCCGTGACCATTTTTTCATTTCTGGAACAATGGATATATTCTCTTCAATCGTTAAATGAGGAAATAAAGCAATTTCTTGTAATACATAACCTATATTCCAGCGCAATTCGTGTATATTATATTTTTTTATATTACAATTATCTATGTATATAGATCCAGATGTAGGTTCTATCAATCGATTAATCATTTTCATTGTTGTTGTTTTTCCACAGCCACTCGGGCCAATTAAAGTAACAAACTCACCTTTAGTAATATGAAGAGTAAAATCTCGTACGGCCTCAGTATCGTCCGCATAGACTTTAGAAACTTGTTTAAATTGAATCATTGGATTCTTCCTTTAATATGTATTTTTTACATAATACCTTTTTTATTCATACCCTTGTCTCTTCCCGAATAAACATTTATTTTTTAGTCATTTTATCAAGTATTATTAAACTTTAAAAACATTTAGTTCTTTCCTTCCTAAGTTCATGGTAAAATGTGAATACAGCATTAAACCTTTTAAAAATGAAAGGAAATAAAAATAAGAGGTAGGTGTGATTTGTGTTAACAGAGTTTTTCATTTTAGCTTTACTAGCATACTTATTAGGATCTATTCCTTCTGCAATAATCGTTGGTAAACTTGGCTTTAAAATAGATATTCGAGAACACGGAAGTGGCAATATGGGGGCAACAAACACATTCAGGGTTCTCGGAATTAAAGCTGGTTCTATCGTAACTCTAGCAGATATATTAAAAGGAACCGTCGCTGCATTATTACCTCTTCTTCTATTTGATATAGAAGTAAATCGATTATTAATAGGTTTATTTGCAGTTATTGGACATACTTATCCGATATTTGCGAAGTTCAAAGGCGGGAAAGCTGTAGCTACATCTGGAGGAATCTTTTTAGGGGTCAATCCGTTACTATTTATTATTATGGTTTTATCTTTTCTCTTAACATTATATCTTTCAAAATATGTTTCTTTATCTTCAATGATTACAGGGGTTATAGCAATTATCGCATCAATCATTTTTAAAGATATGTCGTTAATCATTGTAACAAGTGTTTTAACCATTTTTGTTTTCTATAGACATAAAGAGAATATTAAACGAATTAAAAATAAAACAGAGCCAAAAATAACATGGATGTAATATAGGAAAAACTAAACGGATTTATTGAAGAAACAGTAGAATTTAAGTATCATTCTATTTGTGTAGATTTTTAACATACCCTTAAAAGAAGGTAATATTTATGAAATATATTTTTATCGGGCTGATAAAGTTTTATCAAAAAGCTATAAGCCCACTCAAACCACCTTCATGTAGATTTCACCCTACCTGTTCCCAGTATTGTTTAGAAGCCTTTAAACGCTTTGGGTTCTGGAAAGGATCCTTTTTGTCTATAAAAAGAATAAGTAAGTGCCATCCCTTTCATGAAGGCGGAGTAGATCTTGTGCCAGAAAAAAAGGACAAATAATAAACTACAATTATAAAAGACGCTAATTAAGCGTCTTTTATAAATTAAACTTATGAATATGAGACCACTTACCCTCATTCATAAGAACCTCTTTTTGTTTATCTCCAAAAAGGTCAAAATGTGGGAAACTTTCTTTAAGGTCAATCCATTCCTCTTTTAAATTATAATTTTTACCCCAATCGATTAGTTTATCAATATCACTACAACCTACTTTTGTTACAGAATAGCAACCTGGAAACCGAGGGTCTTGCCAATAATGAGTTAAAAAAGCAATTTTTCCTTTCGTCACTTTTTCCTTCCAATTCACTAACTCTTTTCGTTTAATTCCAAAGGCCATTAATCATCACCTATTAATTGCCCGGAGTAAATGTGATGCCAATCCGGAAATGCTTTCCGCAAAGAAAGAGGACGAAATGTATCTTTTTTTACAATTACATGTTCAGTTGATCCAGAAACAGTAATTTCATCATTAGCATTTTTTATATGATACCCGTATACTGTGCGTAAACCGTTATAACTATGTAACCATGTTTCTACAAATGCTTTTTCACCATATCTCATTGCTTTTTTATAAGATATTTGTGCATCAATTACAGGTGAAACTATATTATGTTTTTCCATTTCAGCATAGTTAAGTCCTAACTTTTCAATATATTTTGTTCTTCCAATCTCAAACCATACTAAGTAATTTGCATGATAAACAACACCCATTTGATCTGTCTCTTGATATCTTATTTCAATTGGTGTTACTACTTTTTCCATATGAATTGCCCCCTTCATTCTTTCTTTACTATTAAATTTTACCATATTTTCAATATAGCTTATAAAAAATGCTGCAAAATCTCGAAAAACATAAGATTTTACAGCATAGTAACTTATTGATTGAATTGGTCATTATGTTCATCTTTAATTTCTTCACGCATGCCCTCGATTGCTTCTTCCCTACGTTTATTCTTTGCTTTAATTTGTTCCTTCGCCTCACCAGATGAATATTCCATTGTTTCATGTGCTTCTTCCATATTTTCAATCGTATTTTGAACCATATCCTGTAATTTCTCTACATTATCACTTCGATCATCTGGTTTAGGTTTATAGTTTTTTTCATCCATATAAATTCTCCTTATATACATTTTCGCCATGATGTGGCTATAAGTTATAATTCCACACGAATGATTTAATATACAAGGAAAAATCTCTTTCAGTTGTAGATTAATGTTCTGAAAGAGATTAAAAAAATTAAGCTTCTTTTTTTGCTTCTTTTTTTGATTGATTGATTATTTCTTGCATTCTTTCTTCAATATTGCGGTCAATTTCAGCAAGACGTTCTTTATCCTGTAAAATTCTCTCTCTATTTTCATTTACAAGGTCTTCAAACGATCGTTTCCTTTTTAAAGAAATGACAATCACCCCTTTTTACAAGGATTGCCATTTATCTAAAAAAATATAATCATTGTTTTATTTTGGATAAAAATAAAACACAGCTCTATAAAAAGAGCTGTGTTTAAGATTTTTTATGCTTCAAGCTTTTGACGTAAAACCATTTGTAGTATACCACCATGACGGTAGTAATCAACTTCTACATCACTTTCAAATCGAGCAATTACATTAAATTCAGTTGTTTTACCGTCTTTAGCTGTTGCAGTTACTTTGATCAAATCACCTGGTTTTACATTTTCATCAATCTCAACATCAATTGATTCTTCTCCAGTTAAACCTAGCTTTTCAGCATTTTGTCCTTTTTCAAATTGAAGTGGTAATCCTCCCATCATTACTAGATTAGAACGGTGAATACGTTCATAACTTTCAGCTATTACAGTTTTTATACCAAGTAAGTTTGTTCCTTTTGCTGCCCAGTCACGAGAAGAACCCATACCGTAATCCT
>Ga0079226_10003517_pt1 | contig 11995 bp, 9 predicted proteins | sample Poulit2014_FD_76345 | JGI IMG/M metagenome (GOLD analysis project Ga0079226, IMG submission 76345) | Agricultural soil microbial communities from Georgia to study Nitrogen management - Poultry litter 2014 | ecosystem: Environmental > Terrestrial > Soil > Agricultural land | place: USA: Georgia... | reverse complement strand
GTCGAAGGTCGGCAGGCCGGCGTCCCACCCCTCCGGGAGCTCCCGCCGGGTCAGGCGGTCGAACAGGGCGGCCGCCTCGGCGTGCTCACCCCGCCACTGCTGGAACGTCTCGTTCCACTCGGCCTCGGCCGCGGCGCCACGCTCCAGCAGCCCGCGGGTGTGGGCGATCACCTCATCGCTGACCTCGAACTTCTTGGCCGGGTCGAACCCGAGGATCTCCTTGGTGGCGGCGACCTCGTCCTCGCCGAGCGACGACCCGTGCGCGTCGCCGGTGTTCTGCTTGTTCGGTGCCGGCCAGCCGATGATGGTGCGCAGCTGGATGAACGATGGCCGGTCGGTCACCTCGCGGGCCGCCAGCAGTGCGTCGTGGAGGGCCTCGACGTCCTCGGAGTACTCGCCGTCGCCGTGCGTCCAGTCGACGGTCTGGACGTGCCAGCCGTACGCCTCGTAGCGGGCGGCGACGTCCTCGCTGAGGGCGATGTCGGTGTCGTCCTCGATCGAGATCTGGTTGGCGTCGTAGATCAGGGTCAGGTTGCCGAGTCGCTGCGTGCCGGCCAGCGAGGAGGCCTCGGAGGCGACGCCCTCCTCGATGTCGCCGTCGGAGGCGAGGCAGTAGACGTGGTGGTCGAAGATCGAGTCGCCGCTGTGGTCGCCGTCGAACAGGCCGCGCTCGCGACGCGCGGCCATCGCCATGCCGACCGCATTGCCGACGCCCTGACCGAGCGGCCCCGTGGTGGTCTCCACACCGGGGGTGTGACCGTGCTCCGGGTGTCCCGGGGTTCGCGATCCCCAGCTGCGCAGCGACTTCAGGTCGTCGAGCTCGAGTCCCCAACCACCCAGGTAGAGCTGGATGTAGAGGGTGAGGCTGGAGTGGCCGCAGGACAGCACGAAGCGGTCGCGGGCATACCAGTCGGGGTTGGCGGGGTTGTGCCGCATCACCTTCTGGAACAGCAGGTACGCCACCGGTGCGAGGCTCATCGCGGTGCCGGGGTGGCCCGCGTGGGGCGTCTCCACCGCGTCCGCGGCCAGCACGCGAACGGTGTCGACCGCGCGGCGGTCGAGATCGGTCCACTCAAGGGTGGGGGAGGCCTGGTCGGTCACGGTGGTCCTTCCGGTCGTCACGGTCCACGGGCAGGTCGAAATCGGACGTCATCACGTCACGGCATCACGTCACAGGTACGACCGGGGTCGAGCCTACCCGCGGGCGCGTCGCGCCGTCTCGTCGGGTCCAGAGCGTGAGAGCGCTTTCCCGCGTGAGGGTGGTCACCTCGGCTCGCCCCGACTGGGGCAGGAGCGACGGTGCGGCATAGACTGCCGGAAGCAGTCGACCCCTTCGGCGCACCCCGGTGAGGGCTGTGCCGGCCACCAGCGAGGACCAGTGACCAGTTTCGACGTGTCCGCCACGCCTGCCGACAGCCTCGGCGCCCGCCGGCAGCGGGACACGGCGACGACGACCCGGGACGATGCCGGGGCGTCACAGGACGCGGCCAGTGGGGCCCGTGGTCCGGCCCGGATCCGGGACGTGGTGTCGGCGTACGTGGGGTTGACCAAGCCGCGGATCATCGAACTGCTGTTGATCACCACCGTTCCGGCGATGTTCCTCGCCGCCGGGGGTGTCCCGTCGCTGACCCTGGTGCTGTGGACGCTGCTCGGCGGCTGTCTGGCCGCAGGCAGCGCGAACGTCTTCAACTGCGTGTTGGACCGCGACATCGACGAGCGGATGCGGCGGACCCGCCGGCGTGCGCTGCCGCGTCATGTCGTGGGGCCGGCTGCCGCGACGGTGTTCGGCGCCGTGCTGGGTGTCGGGGCGACCCTGGTGCTCGGGTTGCTGGTGAACTGGCTGTCGGCGGCGCTCGCGCTCGGGGCGAACGCGTTCTATGTCTTCGTCTACACGATGTGGCTGAAGCGCCGCACCTCGCAGAACATCGTCTGGGGTGGGATTGCGGGCTGCTTCCCGCCGTTGATCGGATGGACCGCGGTCACCAACTCGGTCGACCTGGCGCCGTTCGTGCTCTTCGCCGTGGTGTTCTTCTGGACCCCGCCGCACACCTGGGCGTTGGCCTTCCGCTACCGGGAGGACTACCAGCGCGCCGGAGTGCCGATGTTGCCGGTCGTGATGGACGCGCCGCGGGTCGCCGTACGGATCCTGATCTACTCGGTGGTCACGGTGCTGGTGTCGTTGGCGTTGTGGCCGGTCGCGGGCACCGGCCCGCTCTACCCGATCGTGGCGGCGGCCTCCGGGGCGGTGTTGTTGGTGGAGTCGGTGCTGCTGCTGCGGCGTGCCCGCGCCGGGCTGACCGATGCCCCATTGAAGCCGATGCGGCTGTTCCACTGGTCGAACTCCTACATCGCGTTGCTCTTCGCGGCCGTGGCGATCGACCCGATGATCTTCGGCTGAGGCCGAGTCGCGCGGGCGGCGGCCTCAGGTCGCCGCGCGTTGCCGGGCCCGGTAGGCGGCGACGTTGGCACGGTTGCCGCAGCCGAGGTCGCAGTAGCGCTTGGAGCGGTTGCGCGACAGGTCGACCAGCACCCCGGAGCAGTCGTTCGCCGCGCAGTGGCGCAGTCGACTGAGCTCGTCGTTGCGGATCACGTCCACCATTGCCATCGCCGCCTCGACCGCGAGCCGGACAGCCATCGGTGCGTCGGAGGTCGCTGCGTGCAGGTGCCAGTCCCAGTGGTCGTGACGGACGAGCTGGGGGAGGGCGCGGTGCCGGGCGAGGATCTGGTTGACCAGGTCGACGGCGGCCAGCTCGTCGGCGCCGAAGAACCTGCGCAGCGTGGGGCGCAGCTGTCGGATGCGGCGCAGCTCGGTCTCGTCATGGGTCCGGGACCCGGAGATCTCCTGCTCCTGCACGAAGGTGTCGAGATCACTGGGGGTCTCCAGGGCGCCGTCGAACTCGCTGTTGACCACGGCGGCCATGGTCACCAGCGACGCATCGGTGTCATGAGTGAAGACCAATTTGATTCCTGTCGGTTGTGGAGTCTAGCCTGAGCGCCAGTGTCATGAGTGTACAGCATGATCACTCATGACTGTACTTCCTTCCGGCGGCGTGCCCGTCAATCCCAGTGTCGCGACCCTGCCGCGCCGCCGATCGTTCCAGACGTCTGACGAGGTGACCGGTGTCCCACCAGCGCGGCCTGAGCCTGCCCCACCGTACGGGAGGTGTGTCGATGGTCGGCACCCTGATCGCCCTGGCGTCGGCGATGTCGTTCGCGGTGTCCGGATCGTTCGCCAAGGGGCTGCTGGATGCCGGGTGGTCGCCCGGCGCCGCAGTCACGGTACGGATCGTGGGGGCGGCCCTGGTGCTCGCGCCCGCCCTGCTGCTGGTGCCGGGGGACTTGCGGCGGCTGCCCCGGGCGGCGTGGCCGGTCATCGGTTACGGCGCACTCGGCGTCGCCGGGGCGCAGCTGTGCTACTTCATGGCACTCGACACCCTGCCGGTCTCGGTGGCGTTGCTGATCGAGTACAGCGCGCCCGTGCTGATCGTCGGCTGGACCTGGGCCCGGTCCGGCCGGCGCCCCAACGGCTGGGTGCTGATCGGCACCGTCGTCGCCGTCACCGGACTGGTGGCCGTGATCGATCCGGCCGGGGCCACCCTCGATCCGGTCGGCCTGGCATGGGCCAGCGGGGCCGGGCTGTGCAATGCGGGCTACTTCCTGCTGTCGGCACGGGCGGTCGACGGGATCGCCCCGCTCACCATGACTGCTGCCGGGGTCGGCGTCGCCGGGCTCGGGATCGGTGCCACGGCGGCGCTCGGCCTGTTGCCGGTGACGATGACCTTCGGCTCGGTGACGCTGGCCGGTGCGGCCGTGCCGTGGTGGCTGCCCGCCGTGGGCCTGGTGCTGGTCTCGACGGTGCTGGCGTACGGCACCGGGCTGCTCGCCGCGCGCCGGTTGGGCGCCCAGCTCGCCAGCTTCGTGGCGCTCACCGAGGTGGTGTTCGCCGTGTTGGCCGCCTGGGTGCTGGCGGGCGAGGTGCCGGGCCTGCCCCAGTTGGTCGGCGGCGTGGTGATGCTTGCCGGGGTCGCCACCGTGCGCGCCGGCTCGGTGACCGATCAGGCGGCCAGCACGACCTCGACGGCGAACGGCGGCAGGTACAGCTCGACCGTGGGGACGGTCGAGCCCGAGCCGGCGGTTGCCGGAGCCACCCGGGAGGGCGTGGGACTTCGGTAGCGGTGCCCGGTCGGGGTGGTGGTGACGACGTCGTGCGGTGTGCCGGCCGGCTGTCCGGGTGGTGCCGCCGGCACCGGTTCCGCGGTCCAGCCGGGGGCCTGCTTGGTGTAGTCGCAGCTCTCGCAGAGCCCTTGGCCGTTGCGGAACGTGGTGGCTCCGCCGTCCCGGTGTGCGGTGACGTGGTCGATGTGGCGGACCGGAGCGTCGCACCAGGGGGTGCGGCAGCTGCCGTCCCGGAGTCGGACCAACGATCGCAGGCCGGCCGGGAACAACCGGGAGCCGGACTCCAGGCCGACCAGCGATCCGGTGGCCGGGTCGGCGAAGGCTCTGCGGACCCGGGCCCGGCCGTGGTGGGCGAGCTCGCGAGCGAGCTCGGCGTCGACCGGGCCGTGGCCGTCCAGCCAGGCGGCTCCGTCGGCGTCGCCGAACAGCTGTGCGTCGGTCAGCACGACGTTGAGCACCACGCCGACGCTTTCGGGCAGGCTGGAGGGGAGGCTGTCGGTGGCGGGGTCGTGGCCAGCAGTCGGGGTCGTGGGGGAGTCATGTCTGGTGCGCGAATCGTGTGCGGCCGGGGGACGGGCGATGTCGCAGTCCTCCCAGCTGATCGGCGCGCCGCCCCCTGCGGGGGTGCCTCCGGCACGGGTCGGTCGATGTTGCGCACCGGCCGCACGACCGGATGAGCGTGCGTCAGATCCGAGGATCCGCGCGACCAGGGTGTCGGCCATCACTTGGCCGCGCGATCGTGGGTCCCCCTGGGCCCGGGCCGCGTCGGCGGCGCCGACCAGTGCCCCGTACACCGCAACCCCCGTGGTCACCGGCAGCAGGGCCGACAGCCGGGACATGGTGTCCGGGGCCGGTCGTAGCCCGACGTGACGCTCACGCTCCGCCCGGCGGCGACGCGCGACCACGCTGGCCGGGTCGAGGCGGGCGGCCCACCGGGCGCACTCGCCGGCGAGGGCTCGGTCGCCCTTGCCTGCGAGGCGGTCCGGGTCACCCGCGACCTCGCGATCCACTCTGGCCCGGTGCGCCGCGGTGAGCACAGCGGTCTCGCGGGCGATGATCTGGGCCCGGCGCTGCGAGAGCAGGCCGCGGCGGAAGGCGTCCGCCGTCGCCGGGAGCTCACGGTCCAGGACCAGGGCGAGCTGGTGGAGCTGCTGGCCGCGATGGGGTGACTCCTGTCGCGCCAGTGCCACCTGGCCCGCGATCCCGCGACCTCGGCGTGCCGCCGGGACCCCGTCGGCGGCCTGTGCAGAGCGCTGCGAGGAGTCGAGACCAACCGTCACGCGGGCCTGGGTCGCCCGGGCGGCGTTGCTGAGGCGCTCCAGTGCCGACAGCAACTCCACGCGCTCGGCGTCGTTGTCCGGGAGGCCAGATGTGGCGAGTTCGTCGACCCATCGCATCACGGTCGCGGCAGGGATGCCATTGGCGCCTTGTCCGGGGGAGGGGGCTGTTGGGGCCGCAGGGCGGCACGGCGGGCCTGGTTGCGAATCACGTGTCATCGCTCCCCCTCCTCCGTGTCTCCGCTTCCGTGTCTCCGCTTCTGTGTCTCCGCCTTCCGTGCCTCCAGCGCCTGTGTTCGATTGTAATCGAACATCCGTTCACAGGCAAGGAGTTGCTCGAGAAATCTCGAGCTACTCAGTCGTGGCGGCCGGGCGGCCCGACTCAGCGGGCGTGGAAGACCTCGCGGGTCGACTCCACCGGGACCTCGGGTGTCGGCCGTTCCCGCCCGGTGGTCCACACCAGGTGGGTGCCGGCGGCCACGAGGACCGCTGAGCCGAGCATGTGCACCATCACCACCACGATCGGCAGCCCCGTCCAGTACTGGACCAACCCGACCACGCCCTGGGCGACCTCCAGCACCAGCAGCAGCATCGCCGCCCGGCTCCGCAGCACCAGCACCGCCGCGAGCGTCAGGCCGATGGTCAGGTACACCGCGCTCGCATGGATGTGGCTCATCAACTCGGGGTCGAGCCCGGTCCGGCGTGCAGTCTCGTCACCGGAGTGCGGGCCCGAGCCGGTGACCACGGTGCCCAGCCACATCGACACCGCGAGGGCGACCGCCACCAGTCGGGACAGCAGCCAGCCGGTACGGCCCACGGCGGGCCGGGGTGCCGGGCCGGCCGTGTGTACCAGCCACATCGCCACCGCGATCAGCACGAAGGTGACCAACAGGTGGCCGGCCACGATCCACGGGTTCAGCCGAGTCATCACCGTGATGCCACCGAACACTGCCTGGGCGGGGATCCCGAGCGCCAGCACCAGTCCCAGACGTCGCACCCGCTCATGTCGACGGCTCACCGGGTCGAGGGCCTCGGGGGTGCGGGTGATCATGATCGACACCACCAGCAGCACGATGAAGACCGCCGTCAGGCCGAGCACGGCCACCGGGTGGTGATCGCTGGCGACCATGATCACGAGGCCGACGCCCATCACCGGGACGCCGATCGCCAGCAGGATCCCAAGGCGCTTCAGGTCGCCCTTCGGGCGCAGTGCGTCGCGGAGGCTGAACGCCGCCACCGCGGTGAGGATCGCCACTGCCGACAGCACGAACGTCATCAGTCGGTTGCCGAACTCGATCGCGCCGTGGATGCCCAGGGCCCCGTGCGGGAGGTAGGACTCCTCGCTGCACTGCGGCCAGGTCGGACAGCCCAGCCCGGAGCCGGTGAGCCGCACGGTCGCACCAGTGAGCACGATCGCGATGTTGGCGACCAGGCTGGTGATCGCCCAGGCCCGTACGGCCCGGTCAGTGCCGACGATGCGGTGGAACGTCCTCATGCCAGCCATCGGAACCCCTTGCTCGCCAGGACGGTCAGGCCTGCCGCCCACGCCGCCACCACGGCCACCGGCCACCAGCCGAACAACCAGGCCTCCCCGATGCCACCGGTCGCCGTGGCCCCCACCGAGAATCGCCGCCACGCCTCACCCAGGGCACCCGTCGGCAGCAGCGACACCGCGACCGTCACCGGCTCCGGCCACCATCGGGCCGGCATCAGGATGCCTCCCGCTGCGGCGAACACCAGGTGGCAGACGTTCGCCAGGGCGAGCGTGATCTCGGCCCGCAGGCGTCCGGCCATCACCAGCGCCGCGGCCACGAATGAGGCCATCGCTCCGAGGCTGGTGAGCGCCACCACCACGGTGCCGGCCACGCCGGCGGCGGGCCGCCAGCCCAGGGCGAGCGCCAGGGCGCCGAGCACGACGAGCTGGCCGGTGGCGATCAGGGCGACCCCGAGGGTCTTGCCGGCGATCAGCCCGGAGCGCCGCAGCGGGGTGGCTGCCAACCGTTCCAGCACGCCGTACTGACGCTCGAAGCCGGTCGCGATCGCCGGCGCGGTGAAGCCGCTGCTCCACAGCGCGAGCGCGAGCACTGACGGGGCAAGTTCGGCGAAGCTGATCAGCCCGCCGGCAAAGAACCGGCCCACCACCAGCACCGCAACCGGGATCAGCAGGGACAGCAGCAGTTGCTCACCGTTGCGGACCTGCAGCCGCACCTCGACCAGTCCTTGGCGGGCCGCCCGGCTGGCGCGCCCATGAGGGCTCGCCGGGCCGCCGGCACCCGCGGGCGACAGGTCCAGCGGCGCTGGTGCGGTGGCTGGGGTCACGTCGGGCTCCCGGTCGCCGCGAGGAACACGTCCTCCAGGTCCTGGTCCGTCCCGGTGAGCTCGGCCACGGTGCCGCGTCGGCGCACCCGTCCCCGGTCGATGATCACGATCGTGTCGGACAGCTCGCTCGCCTCGGCCATGTCGTGGGTGGTCAGTAGGACCCCGACCCCGGCGGCCGCCAGGTCGCGGACCAGGCCCCAGGTGGTCCGGCGGGCCCGTGGGTCCATCCCAGCGGTCGGCTCGTCGAGGAACACCAGCCGCGGGCGGCCGACGACGGCCCCGATCAGGTTCACCGCCTGCTGCTGCCCACCCGACAACCGACGGTACGGGGTGCGCAGCGACGTGGTCAGGGCCAACCGTTCGACCAGTGGCGCCAACGGCAACGGATCGGTGTGCAGGCCGGCGAGGTGGGCCAACAGCTCACCGGTCCGGATCCCGAACCAGGCGCCGGTGTGCTGTGGCATCAGGCCGACCCGGCCGGCGGCACAGGCCTCGTCGGGGGTGGTGCCGGTGACCTCGACGCTGCCGGAGGTGGGGGTGATCAGGCCCGTGCAACAGCGCACCAGGGTGGTCTTGCCGGCCCCGTTCGCGCCGAGCAGGACCGTGACCCGTCCGGCGTCGACGCGCAGGTCGACGTGGTCCAGGACGTCACGGGTGCCGAACCGCACCCCGAGGTCCCGGACGCGCAGCACAGGGGTCGCAGGAGGCACGACCGGAGTGTACGTCGATGGGCTGGTCGAGGTGCGGGTGGCAGGTGGTTAGGGCTGCCTTGCTTGTCTGCCGGGAATGATTAAGCCAACATCGTCGTTGTGAAAAGTATGGAGACTCAGCTCGCGTCCTCTGACGCGTCGACGCGCCGGCAGGTGCAGGAGTCGATCATGCAACACGGCCCCTCCACTGCTGCCGAGCTCGCCGACAGACTACGCCTGACCGCTGCCGGGATCCGGCGCCACCTCACCGCCCTCACCGAGGAGGGCCTGATCGAGGGTCGCGAACAGCGGGTGTACGGGGCCCGCGGCCGGGGGCGTCCGGCGAAGGCCTTCGCGCTCACCGCCCGGGGACGCGCCGAGTTCCCGCAGGGCTACGACGAGTTGGCATTGCAGGCACTGCAGTTCCTGGCCGAGCAGAACGGCACCAGTGCCGTGCGACAACTGGCGGGCACTCGTGTCCACGCCATCGAGCAGCGGTATCGTGAGCTCCTGGCCGAGCGCGAGGACGCCGATCCGGCCGAGGCTCTCGCCGCCGCGCTCTCCGAGAACGGATACGTCGCCTCCACCCGACCCGCGGTCGCCGGGGTGCAGGTGTGCCAGCACCACTGTCCGGTCGCCGACGTCGCCGCAGAGTTCCCGGAGCTGTGCGAGGTGGAGACCGAGGCATTCGCACGACTGTTGGGCGTGCACGTGCAACGCCTCGCGACGATCGCCCACGGCGACGGGGTGTGCACCACGCACGTCCCGCACCCCCGGGACGAGCTCCCGCTCCACCAGATCCAGACCACCGCACCCCAGACCCAGCAGGAAGGTTGACCATGACCAGCACTCAGCCGCAGGTTCCCACCCAGGAGGAGCACCTCGACGCGCTCGGTCGCTACGAGTGGGGTTGGGCGGACCCGGACATCGCCGGTGCCGCTGCCGAACGCGGCCTCAACGAGGCCGTCGTCCGCAACATCTCCACGCTGAAGGACGAGCCGGAGTGGATGTTGCAACGACGCCTGAAGGGCCTGAAGTTGTTCGGCCGCAAGCCATTGCCGACGTGGGGCGCCGAGCTTGATGCCATCGACTTCGACAACATCAAGTACTTCGTGCGCTCCACCGAGAAGCAGGCCCAGACCTGGGACGACCTGCCGGCCGACATCAAGGCCACCTACGACAAGCTCGGCATCCCGGAGGCGGAGAAGGAGCGGTTGGTCGCCGGTGTCGCCGCCCAGTACGAGTCCGAGGTCGTCTACCACAAGATCAACGACGAGCTCGAGAAGCAGGGTGTGCTGTTCCTCGACACCGACACCGCGCTGCGGGAGCACCCGGAGATCTTCGAGGAGTACTTCGGCACCGTCATCCCGACCGGTGACAACAAGTTCGCCGCGTTGAACACCGCGGTGTGGTCGGGTGGCTCGTTCATCTACGTGCCGCCGGGTGTCCACGTGGAGATCCCGCTGCAGGCCTATTTCCGGATCAACACCGAGAACATGGGCCAGTTCGAGCGGACCCTGATCATCGTCGACGAGGATGCCTACGTGCATTACGTCGAGGGTTGCACCGCGCCGATCTACACCTCCGACTCGCTGCACTCGGCCGTGGTGGAGATCGTGGTCAAGAAGGGTGGCCGGTGCCGCTACACGACCATCCAGAACTGGTCGAACAACGTGTACAACCTGGTCACCAAGCGCGCCACCTGCGAGGAGGGCGCGACCATGGAGTGGGTCGACGGCAACATCGGCTCCAAGGTGACGATGAAGTACCCGGCGGTCTACCTGATGGGCGAGCACGCCAAGGGCGAGACCCTGTCGGTCGCCTTCGCCGGGGAGGGACAGCACCAGGACGCCGGCGCCAAGATGGTGCACTGTGCCCCGCACACCTCCAGCTCCATCGTCTCCAAGTCGGTGGCCCGCGGTGGTGGCCGGACCTCGTACCGCGGGCTGGTGCAGGTCGACCCGGGGGCGCACGACTCGGCGTCCCTGGTGCTGTGCGATGCGCTGCTGGTCGACCAGGTCTCCCGCTCCGACACCTATCCGTACGTCGACGTCCGCGAGGACGATGTCCGGATGGCCCACGAGGCGACGGTGTCGAAGGTGAGCGAGGACCAGCTGTTCTACCTGATGTCACGCGGGATGGCCGAGGACGAGGCGATGGCGATGATCGTGCGTGGCTTCGTCGAGCCGATCGCCAAGGAGCTGCCGATGGAGTACGCCCTCGAGCTCAACCGGCTCATCGAGCTGCAGATGGAGGGCGCGGTCGGCTGACCGGTCCGCGAGCGGGGTCGGGCGGCGTCCCGGCTCCGCTCCACGCCCGGAGGCGGCCCAGCCCCCACCCACATCACCACCACATGCACGAAGGATGAGATGACCACGACCACCGAGAAGCCCGTTGTGGCGAACGCCCTGGAGACCAGTGACAAGGTCGCCAGCCACCTCCACCCGGAGCCCTCGTACGACCTCGCCGACCATCCGGTGCCCTCCGGGCTGGAGGAGGTCTGGCGGTTCACGCCGCTGAAGCGGCTGCGTGGGCTGCACGCCGACGCCGAGTTCGCCGCCAGCACCACCGAGTGCACCTGGACCACCCCGGACGGCGTCACCGTCACCCCGGTGACCGGTGACGACCTGGCGACCTGGCGTGGCGTCTCGGGCTACGTGCCGACCGACCGTACGACCGCACGGATCTTCGCCGAGACCAGCTCCACCCTCGCGGTGGACGTGGCGGCCGAGGCCGAGGTCGCCGAGCCGGTGGTGATCACGCTGAACGGGTCCGACGCCACCACCACCGAGGCCGGCCACATCGCCGTCCGCTTCGGTGCGCACTCGTCTGCGACGGTGGTGCTGGTGCACGAAGGGTCGGCATCGCTCGGGCAGCTGGTGGAGTTCGAGATCGGTGACGGTGCCAGGGCGACCGTGGTGAGCGTGCAGGACTGGGCCGATGACGCGGTCCACCTGGTCCACCATGCCGTACGGGTCGGCCGTGACGCGTCGGTGAAGCACACCGCGGTCTCGTTCGGTGGTGACCTGGTCCGGATGGGCACCGACATCAACTACGCTGGCCCGGGCGGGTCGGCCGAGTTGTTCGGGTTGTACTTCGCCGATGCCGGCCAGCACCTGGAACACCGGTTGTTCGTCGACCACAACCAGCCCCGCACCCGCAGCAATGTCGACTACAAGGGCGCCCTGCAGGGCGAGGGTGCGCACTCGGTGTGGATCGGTGACGTGTTGATCCGCAAGATCGCCGAGGGCATCGACACCTACGAGTCGAACAAGAACCTGATCCTCACCGACGGCACCCGCGCAGATTCGGTGCCGAACCTGGAGATCGAGACCGGTGAGATCGAGGGGGCCGGACATGCCTCCACCACCGGACGCTTCGACGACGAGCAGTTGTTCTACCTGCGCAGCCGGGGGATCTCCGAGATCGAGGCCCGTCGCCTGGTCGTGCACGGGTTCTTCGCCGACATCGTCCGCAAGATCGGCGTGCCGGTCATCGAGGATCGCCTGATGGCCGCGATCGAGGCCGAGCTGG
>Ga0079226_10003516_pt1 | contig 11997 bp, 19 predicted proteins | sample Poulit2014_FD_76345 | JGI IMG/M metagenome (GOLD analysis project Ga0079226, IMG submission 76345) | Agricultural soil microbial communities from Georgia to study Nitrogen management - Poultry litter 2014 | ecosystem: Environmental > Terrestrial > Soil > Agricultural land | place: USA: Georgia... | reverse complement strand
TGTTCAGGCTGCTGGAAGATTTGCGAAAATCATCTGATCCGTTTACCTGTCCGCATGGCAGACCCGTCATTATTCATTTTTCTTCTTATGAGCTGGAAAAGATGTTTAAACGGGTCATGTAATTAATTATGCGCCGTGAACCTTGATAATCAAGGGGTTCGGCGCATTTATTAACTTATATGACCACATTTTGACCACATTCCTTGCTAAATGTCGTTTTTAAAGGCATCTTCAAATCTAGTTGCTGAGCCTTTTTGCATATTTGGTGTGACGTGACTATATTTGTTCATTGTCGTTTGAATATTGGTATGGCCAAGACGCTCTGATACTATTTTTGGATGTTCACCAAGTTTCAGCATAATTGTTGCGTGTGTATGTCTTAAGTCATGAAATCGGATCCGTTTTAATCCTGCCTTCTTGATATCATATAGAAATAGCTTATGCACAGTATTTGGATTTAAAGGTGATCCTGCAGAAGGGCTAATAATAAAGTGAGAGTCACTCAAATGATTTCCGGTCAATAACATTTTTTCTTTTTGACATGTCTGGTATTCCCGAAGCCTATTTAAAACCTCATCTGAAATGGATATAGACCGAATGGAATGCAAGGTTTTAGGTTCATGAGTAACGATACCTTCATCCGGGACATAATATAAGGATCTTGAAACGCTTATAGTATTATTTTCAAAATTAACATCAGACCATTTTAGTCCAAGTAGCTCACCACGTCTCATGCCGGTAAAAATGGCTAAAAAATAGAGCATATATTTATGATGTTTGGCATGTTCTTTAGTATATTTCAGAAAAAATCTACATTCATCAACACTCCATGTGTCCATTTGTTTCCGTTTCCGAGGTGGGGGAGAAACTTTTAATACTGGATTATTTTTAATGTACCCCCACGTTACCGCAGTATCTAATGAATGTTTCAATATGGTGTGTAGATAATTTATATATTCCGGTGTGATACCTTCTTCCGATAATTCATTGTAATATTTAAGAAGCATCGGCGGTTTTATTTCCTTGATTCGAATAAATCCAAACTTAGGAATTAACCGTGAATATATTGCGCTGGTGTAACCTTTGAATGTGGATTTCCTGACATTTTGTTTTGCAAATACCTCAAGCCATTCAGTAAGATAGTTCTTTAAAGTTATTTTATTTTCCTCAACGTATTCATTATCCTCCAATTCCTGCATAATCTTAGTAGCCGCGAGCTCAGCTTCTTTTGATGTATTAAATCCTCTTCTGGTAATCTGTTTTCGTTTTCCGGTTGAAGGGTCCACTCCTCTGTCAATCGTAAATGCCCATGTATATCCTTTTTTATTCTTTGCTTTTACTTTTCGGTAGTATGCCATAACTCGCCCCTCCAAAAATATATATCTTTAAGTATAAATCAACCTACTGTAGTAAATATTTTTGAAATTACCATTGGTTAATATCTTCTTTATATTTTATCTGAGCAATTATGTCTTTTATTTCATCATCGGTAGCGCCATTCTTTTTAAATTCTTCAATAAGTTCTTTGAAATCGGGTTGCTCATAAAAGGGCAAATCACCGTATATATCAATTTCACCAGGGCTATAATCTTCTGTAGATTCATTGCCTTTTAAAAGTTCCTCATAAAATAGCTCTCCGGTTATCTGTCTTTCATAGTGCAAGAGACGTTCATCCGCAAAGTCATGAGTGACGCCAAATCTTTCAGCAATCAAGTTTACAGCCTTATTTCGGTACTTAGGTATACTGAGTTCTAAAAGCATAAATGTTGGTACTGTGAAGTGCAGCGCAAAATTTCTAGCTTTAGCTTCTTGCATATGGCGAAAATCCTCCGGCATACCTAATTGGACACCAACATGTTGTAGCACATGACCTAATTCGTGTGTAAAAACTTCACGCTGCTTGCATTTATGTTGAAGGGGATCAATGAAAATGACCCCATCTGCTGATAGCGGTATCTTTTGATAACAGATGCTGATACCTAATCTTGTAGCAATGTCTTCTATCGAATGTTTAGGTTCCTTAATCCCAATTCTCCAGTATAGTTTTTGAATGGAATCTTCTAATGGAGTAGTAATGTACTTCATACTATCCCCCCTTCATAGATTGGAACGTATGTTCTGTTTAATTGTATTATAAATGGTGTACAAATAGATGTACACCATTTACATAATTTTTTATGAATTCACCTGATTATCTTTACAGATTACTCTATAGTAAGTGGGGCGTTTAATATTTCCATTTTATCAACACCTTGTATATTTAAAAAGCACAACAGTGTCACGTGGTGTGCGTTCATGAGTGATATTATTGCTTATCTTCTTTCTTTTTACGTTGCCTAGCCTTATATAGCGTATATTCAAGGTGATGTCTAATGTCTTCAACATCCTCTGGGCTAAGGCTTTTCAAATCATCTATATTGTGGAAGAATAAATCCTCGATCTCAAGGTCTTCAACAATTTCCTTAATAGCAGCTAGAGAGTCGAAGTCGTCGTAACCCTTTTTTTGATCGCTATCTCCTAATAGAAAAGGGCGGGAAACTCCAAAGAAATCTGCAATTTGTTGCAGAGTATCATAATCAGGCTTTCGCTCATTTCTCTCGTACATTCCGATTGAACTTTTACTCATATTTAATTTTTCGGCTAACTCTTCTTGTTTTAAACCCATCTCACGACGAAGTTCTCTGATGCGCGGACCGACTATCTTTTTCATCATCATCACCTACTTAGATTTTAACACAAATCGTGTTAATGAATATCATAATACACAAAATGTGTTTACAAACTACAAAACGTGTCCTATAATGGATTCATAAGAACACAAAAAGTGGTTTAAAGGGGGAGGCACTAATGAATAAACAAATTATTGCAAAACGATTAAAAGACTTCCGTGGCGGCAAAAACCGGGAAAATATGGCTGAATTGCTAGGAATAAGTATTTCGGCTTTACAAATGTATGAGACTGCACAACGTATTCCAAGAGATGATATAAAATTAAAAATCGCAAAACTATATGGAGTGTCAGTTCAAGAAATATTTTTTAGTGAACAGGAATACAATATGTGTCCTAAGTAATATCTGGGAGGTAATCTAATGTTTCAATTTCAAATAGATGAAAACACCATGGACCAAATCGCTGATAATATTGCAACTCAGGCATTTGAAAAATTCAGCAAAAAAATTGATGGCTATATGAACTTGCCAGTTGTACTTAACCGAGAGCAACTCAAGGAAGTTCTAGATATTAAGAACAATAAGGTATCGGAGCTATTAAACAGGGAAGATTTCCCTGTGTTGCGTGATACCGGTCGTCCCAAAATTCCATCGAAGCAGCTTCTTGTTTGGATTGACCAGAATACTGAATGGGTCGGTGTAAACACAGGTCAAAATTCTATATTCAAAGTCGGTTGAGTCTAACATACTACGATTCTAGTTTGTATAAATTTAATAAATTACTATAAAAGAGGAGATTTTGAAGATGAAAGTTGGAAACTCATTAAAAGAATTAAGGGGGAGGAAAAGCCTATCACAAGAAAATATGGCCAGAGACATCTTTGTCAGTCAGCAGCTTTACTCAGGTTTAGAATCTAACAAAACCAGTATGAGTGAAGATTTGGTTAGGGACAGCGTTCATAATTACAATGATGCCAAATACGGCTTTGAAATAGCACGTCAGACAGCAAGGGATTACATAACTCCCATTGCAGACAGTGGAAAGGCAATAGAATGGCATCGGTTAGCTTTGGCAGAGTTTTTTATTAACGAATCTGCAGAGGCCATTGAATATTTTAAAGGAGTAAGTCTGGTTAAATCACCAGAATTTGTTGATGATACTGAACTGACTCAGGTTAAGGAAGGTGTTAAAGAATTACTGGATGTGCAACTAATTGTCAATTCATTATTATCTTGTCTCGAGCAAGAATACAACATTTCGATTCAGGTTTGTATGAAAAGTCGAATGCTAACATGGCGAGATAAGGAGTGGATTAGATGATTACAAAAAGGGGAGAGAGTAATGCAAGATCTGAAATGGATTAAGTTAGATATATCTATGTTTGAAGATGAAAAGATAAAACTGATAGAGCAGATGCCAGAGGCAGATACTATTTTGGTTATTTGGGTGAAATTACTGGCCCAAGCAGGCAAAACTAATGCAAATGGATATATCTATCTAAATGAAAATATTCCATACACGGAAGAAATGCTTGCTACGATATTCAGTAGACCAGTAAATACTGTACGGCTTGCATTAAAGACTTTACGTGAATTTGGCATGATTCACATCGACGAAGATTCCTTTATTCACATTGCAAATTGGGAAAAACACCAAAATGTTGAAGGGATGGATAGAGTGAAGCAGCAGAATAAATTAAGAAAACAAAGGCAAAGGGAGCGTGAGAAGGCTAAACAAATTGAGCAAAAACCCAAAAATGTGACGTCACGTGACAATCACGCAACAGAACAAGAACAAGAGAGAAGAAAGAAGAAAGAAGACAAAGAACAAGAACAACCACAGACGTCAGCAATCATTCAATTTTGGGATAGTAACGGGTTCGGATTAAATAACATTCAGGAAAAAAACCAGTTGTTGTCGTGGTTGGACGATTCTCCTTTTAAACAGCCTAAAAAAATCATAGTTAAAGCGATGGAGATAGCATGTGCCAATAACAAAAGACAGTTGAATTACATTGAGGGGATTCTCCGAAACTGGGAAACCCAATCATTATTGACGCTGGAAGAAATCGAAAACAACAAAAAGGAACATAAGAAGCAAACTACTGCGAATGATGGTTATAATTATGGATTTTAGGGGGACTTCCTGATGGAAAGTGTTAAACAGCGTATATCAACTCCAGAACAAAATTTACTTAAAACGTTTATGTGTGATGGTTGCCATCAGCATGTGTCGCAAACAGAATTGATCATCCCTTCAGGACCACGTGAAGGGGAGCAAGTCATAGCAAATTACGGATGCAGATGTGACAATATCAAACTGGCAAAGGCAGCCGAACAAAAATACAGTCAGCTCAAACACAACAAGCTGATGGCCAGTTTTAATTATTATTCGCTGATAAATGATTCGCTGAAAGAAGCAACATTCGATAACTTTGATTCACTCGACAGCAACTTAAAGGGGGCTAAAGAAAAGGCATTGGCGTATAGCCATTCATTTGATCGAAAACAGAATCTCTTATTGACAGGCGATTATGGAACAGGAAAAAGTCATCTTTCGATTTCTATAACGAAAGCGTTGATGAAAAGAGACTATGAATGCTTGTTTCTCTCACTTCCAAAATTGCTTACTAAAATCAAGCGAACCTATAACACAAAAGGCGTCACAGAAGATGAGCTGCTAAACGTTATTCAACGGGTGGACTTATTAGTGCTGGACGATATTGGGGCGGAACAGCAAACAGAATGGTCTACGTCTAAACTGTTCGAGATACTCGATGATCGCTCAGGTAAAGCAACCGTTTATACGACCAATTTAAGCAGTGATGAGCTTAAAGAACGGGTGAATGAACGGAACTTCTCAAGAATGATGGACAACACAAACGTTATCGTTATGAATGGTTCAGATTATAGAAGGAGGGCGTTTTAAATGTGGCAAGGCATGCAAAGTGTGATGGTATTTGACCCGAAGGATAATCAAGTGGAGACCGACAGGAAATGGCGAGAATGGATGCAACATAAAAGCTCCGTTGGTGACAAATATGTACCAACGGCAGCTGAAACAAGAAAATATCTTAATGAACTGGAAAACAGAGAGCAACGATACGCCTAAATATCAACCTTTCCGAGATTCAAGAAGATATCTTCAATTATACCATTGTTAGCTGATATGTGAAATCGCCAAATAGATAACTTTAATCGAGGAGGGCTAAGATGCAAGCCATTAACAAAAGTGATGAAGGAAAGATCATGATTGAAGCTGGATATTCTGAAGCCCATCTTATTTCCGAGGCATTAACCATGTATCGTTTATGGCTGCAGACGTTACATGGCCGGAACAGCGAAGAAGAAATGCTGATAGGGCAATTAAGGTATATAATTATGAATCCAGCGGTAAAAGGAACGTGTAATGACATGGAAGGAAATCACGATGAGTGAATACACAATCCAGCAATTAAACGTTTATGAATACCTGGGAAAAGAGTATGATCCTTTATTTAATGCCATTTGCAATATGCCACAAGGTTATTCTGAGTATATTCCAGAAATAAAAGTAACGCTCATAAAAAATCAGCATGGCCTGTACGAAATGGCCTCTGAATCTAACCATGAATGCTATTCAAATAAAGAAGATTTATATGATTGTGTTAGTGAGATTTTAAGTTACAGCTTATTAAGGGGGATGTAATGATGACTCAAATTGTTCAAGCGTATTTGAAACAGGAATGGGATTATTATGATATGAATCTAGCCAAAGCTTTAAAAGCTATCGAACAGGATGATCTGGATCATGCCTCAGTTTATTTTCAAAGGATAGCATGGGCATTGCATTCATTGGCTAAACATCATCCATCCAATTGAAGCGAATCAAGCTTGAAATCAATATCTAGCATGTAAGAAAGGGTGAATCGCATAATGCAATTCAGCTCGGATGTTGAGAACATGTTCACGCAAGAGGAAATTGAAGATATTTTAAAGAATGAACAGAATTTTTATATAGAGCATGCGGAACAAAACTGGTTAAACCGGTATTTTAAAATAAAAGCAATAGCAAACGAAACAAAGGTGCCAAGCATTATTTCTTCTATATCGGATATGCCGCATGGATCCAGTAATTTCAAAAAGAGTAAGACAGAAATGTATGCCATAAAAACAATACAAGCATCAGAATGGCTGGAAATATTGCATTCAACCATTTATTCATTAAGCCCGATCGAACAAGAATTGATTGAATTGAAGTATTTGCGTAAACGTAATGACGGTTCTCGATATAGTGACGAGGTCATTTATCCGCAACTATTTGTCGGAAAAACAAGGTATTATGAAATCAAGAAAGAAGCACTGGAAATACTCGGACGGCATCTATACGGTGTCTTTGCTGAAAGGGGATTTTCCTAATGATGTCCGTTGCTCATACAGTCAAAAAATCATTGCTTATCATGTTATTCTTTATGTTGTTTGTGGCTTTTTCAACATTCTGTGGCATTGTATTCCTGGGTGTCTTCCAGTGGTTTATGCATACCGACATTTATTTGAACATAGTTTATTCTGCCGAGTTTTGGTTATGGGTGCTTGGTATTCCATTTATCATCATTTTCCTTATTACTTGTGCAAAACTATAGTGTTAAGTCTTATCTGAGGTTAATGTAAAATGCACCGTTTACCCCTTTGGACATGATAGTCTAAAGGGGGTATTCTTGAGGGTGAAATCTGTTCAGTGCATTTTTATGAAAACATTGCAAAGTATCCATAAAATAGTTATGGCGTACATGTTATTACCGATAATGTACACTTGCGCTTATAAAATTCATTGCACAAAGTATTAATTGTTATGTTATAATAAGAACAAACGTTTGCTTTTGGGAGGTTTTAAAGTGAGTGAAGTTAACGATAGAGGGACAAAAAAGTGGACTGCTATGATGATGCCGGAACATGAAGAGATGCTGCAGCAAATGTGGCGAGAACAAGAATATAAAAAGAAGCCAATCCTAGATGAGCAAAAGCAGTTTGAACTTAATACCAAGTTACAACTTGCGTTACAAAACGATCTTACAGTCGAGGTTGAATATTATGATCATGGTATACATGATTTTCAAAAAATAAAAGGTAAGTTATTGATGGTCGATACACTAGCCAATGCTTTGAAATTTGACAATGAGGAAAATACTTCGGTTCCTCTTGATGATGTTATGGAGGTTGTGATTGATTAATAAGCTGATAAACAATATCTAAACTGTTTTGTTCTGACCAATCATTTCGAATTTTATGTTAAAATTAATAAAGAATTTTTAAAAGAATGTTTCTTCAGCAATCGGGCCATTTAGTTGAAGAAATTTTTATTAGAATTGGGATTTCCCAATTCTTTTTTTATTTATCATTCAAGTAATCACTTGAGTAATAAATGAAAAACGGTTAGACTATATTCAAGCAAATATTTGAATGAGGATGAGGTGATGATATGAATAAGAAAGATACTTGTGAGATTTATTGTTATGACGAAGAAAAGGTCAATCGAATACAAGGGGATTTACAGACAGTAGATATTTCTGGTGTTTCTCAAATGTTAAAAGCCATTGCTGATGAAAATAGAGCAAAAATTACCTATGCTTTGTGTCAAGATGAAGAGCTATGTGTGTGCGATATAGCAAATATTATAGGTATCACAGTTGCAAATGCTTCTCAACATTTACGAAAACTTCATAAACAGAGAGTTGTGAAGTACCGAAGAAAAGGGAAACTTGCATTTTATTCTCTAGATGGTGAACATATCAAGGAGATAATGACGATTGCGTTGACACAAAGGAATGTGGGAGAGGTTAATATTTAATTAGCAAAAAAGATTACGGGGAATATTCTGGAGGTGGAAAAATGATTACAACGATACTTACAGCTGCCGCTGTTTATGTAGCGACAGGAATTGATTATCTCGTTATATTAATTCTTTTGTTTTCACAAATAAAAGAAGGTCAGGAAAAACATATTTGGATAGGACAATATATAGGGACTGCAATTATTATAGGATTAAGTCTTTTAGTTGCTCTAGGGGTTGCGAATTTAATTCCCCAGCAATGGGTTGTAGGACTACTTGGACTTGTACCACTTTACTTAGGTGTGAAAACATGGATTAAAGGGGAAAAGGAGGAAGATGAAAATAACATTTTATCCTTATTCTCCTCAGATAAGTTTAATCAATTATTTTTAACGGTTACTTTCATTGTATTAGCTTCCAGCGCGGATGACTTTTCCATTTATATACCATACTTCACGGCGTTAAATATGTTCGAAATCATTGTTGCTATTATTGTCTTTTTAATTATGGTGGCGGTTTTATGCTATGTCAGCTATCGCTTAGCTTCCTTAGATTTTGTTTCTGAAAAAGTTGAGAAATATGAACGTTGGATTGTTCCAATTGTTTTTATAGGGCTAGGAATTTATATTATGTTTGAAAATGGCACATTCAACGCTTTATTATCATTCCTCCTTTAACGGGCGCTATTCCGTAATAAGGAATGGCGCCAAGATGGCATATTAGAGCCATTATGTTGAATGTTAATCAAATGATTTAAGGAGAGTTATGTTGAAGAAAATCTATATTCATATCCTAAATATAGTCGGCCTCATTGTATTGTTAGTATTTAACGCTTTTGCTTATCTTGGTATGAATTTTACTCCATCAAATGAGCCTCTTACTGCAGAATATATTTTTCTAGCTAGTTTTTATCTAATTTGGGGAGTTTTTTATTATTTACAATTAAAACTAAATTCTTTAAAAAATTTTTTGATCCTAATTATTCTGGAATTGCTTATCATTATAGGCTGGAGTTTCTTTTGGGGTACACCATACGGACATACATTAATAGAATCTTTGTTTGAGTAAGGTTAATCTTCCTCAAACGGGCGCAAGAATTGAATAATAACTTGCGTCCATTCCTGCTCAACTGGGCCATTTTGTTGCATAAAAGAAACTTTTTATATGGCTAATTCGTACAGAGTAAGACAGCTCGATTAAACGAAAAGATGGTTCAATAGTATGAGTATGAATTTGTTAATATTAAAAATGACTGGCACGTACCCAGGGTAAGAAAAAATCAAAAGGTGCTCAAAATTTATTAGATAGTTTAATACCACTTGGAATGACGATTGGTTGTGCTATAGGATGAAACGAAAAAGCTTAAGAATGAGAATGAGGAATTAAAAGAGGAAAATAAACAATTAAATGCTTTCAGTTGAAAAGATGGTAAAAAATACGACAAAGCTTTATAAAATCTGCAGGAATCATTATAAGAGCTTTGAGGAGAGACATAATAAGTTTGCTGTTGTTTTTCTCAGAAAGAACGTGACAGAGCCTCTGAGCCATTTTATGAAAGAAATACAGGGTGCAGTGCATTAACAAGATCGAGCAAAGGCGAGGAGCAATGATTTAGAGCTTTAGAGGACATTTGTTATGCCGAGAAAACTTTTGGAGGGAAAAGCAACCCTGAATAAACTAAAAAGCCGGTAGGCAGATACCGTTAGGTATCAATTTTGCCTACCGACAACTTTTGGTTTTTAGAGTTGCTGTTGGTTCACAACAAAAGGAAATTGGAATAAAAAATTAATAGTGTTATTTTGTAAAAGGGGTGTTTTGATGCAGTATTTTTTGTCTTTCTTGTTAGGTATTCCATTTTCAGTTTTGTTTTTTATTTCTATAACTTATTTGAACGATAATACAGTTGTATTTAGCATCAGCATTGTAATTTGTATAGCTTTAATAAATATGATTGCTAATCCTATTCTGAAAAGATTGTCCGGGTCTAAAAAATATGAAACTGTGACTTCTTTTATTTTTATTTTAGGATTGGTCATTCCGTTGTTTTTTGGTCTTATTTTTGTTTGATTTTAAGACGAGTGAAACCTCATAAGCGAGTTTTTTCGGGGAATGTATATATCACTTGTACTAATAATATTGGTTATTCTGGCTGGTAAATACAACGTTTTTTGATAACGAATACTCAGTAATGGCTACATTTGCATATTTAGGTTTATTCACAATAGGGACTGCCTTTTTTATAAATGCCAAACAGTTAAAAACCTCAAATGAAGAAGAATCTTAAATTAACGGGCGCGCTAGTCGGTGCGACACGTTCCTGACTCAAATGAGACGTGGCTAACACAATCTAGGTAAAGGTCAGGTAATTTATGATTTAATTGAAGGATATTATCAAGGAGTCGAATGATGAGGTAACGCTCTGAAGGGCTCCCCCTGCGTCGAATAGCACACTGTTTAGTAAGAAATAGTGTGTTATAAGCTCGGCTAATAGGCGTGAGAATTTACCGTAACAGTCCGGCTGACGAAAGCCTACCCGATGGGACGGTGTAAATCATGGCGCTTGGGTTGAATAGATATGGTGAGAATGCAATGTAAATACAATAACATACTGTATTGCTGACGAACTGAAGGTACGGGTCTAGACGCGCATTATATAGAAATGTATTGACTACCATATGTAGGGTTAGCTATGGATGAGTAAGAATCGATTATATGAAAATCCATTCTGTGTTACAGGCACATGCAATGCTAACAGGCTCATAGGGAGCGATAACTTCAAACCCTTACTTATCTGTATAATAGTGTGTCCTTCTGAATAGGGCCATATTGTGGCATATAAAATTTTAAAAGGAGCATTCCTGTAAGGAAAGAATGTGAGGATAAATCGGGGAATATGACAAATGCATAAAAAAAGCCCCCTTGGTACGATAGAGAGTGTCATCGCGATGACCTCGAATTAAGTACCGAAGGGAGACTTCACTTATGGATTTTACACAAAATCAGCGCTTAGCGCAAATGAATGAACGAACATTGATCATCGGCGTCGACGTGGCCAAACACAAACATGTCGCACGGGCCATCGACGATCGGGGGCGCGACCTCACTAAACGGCTGGTCTTCGCCAACACGATGGATGGATTTTCGAATCTCCTAACTTGGGCGAGAGAGCTTTCCGAAGCCCATGACCGCCCGGATCTCATGATCGGGATGGAGCCCACCGGCCATTACTGGCTGAACCTGGCGTATCACTTGAAAGCCCGTGGGATTCACACCGTGGTCGTCAATCCGATGAAGGTGAAACGGTTCAAAGAGATGGACGATGACTCCCCAACGAAGAACGATACGAAGGATGCGAAAGTCATCGCTCAAATCGTCAAAGATGGACGGTTCCATGAACCGACCCTGCCTGAGGATGTGTACGCGGAACTGCGTGAAGGCATGAAGGTCTACGACATCATGCAGGAAGATCTCTCTTCCATCAAAGCACAGATGCAGAATGCCCTGGATCGGTACTTCCC
>Ga0079226_10003514_pt1 | contig 11999 bp, 12 predicted proteins | sample Poulit2014_FD_76345 | JGI IMG/M metagenome (GOLD analysis project Ga0079226, IMG submission 76345) | Agricultural soil microbial communities from Georgia to study Nitrogen management - Poultry litter 2014 | ecosystem: Environmental > Terrestrial > Soil > Agricultural land | place: USA: Georgia... | reverse complement strand
AGGTATTTCTGACTTGATTGCGAAACCGGGATTGATCAACGTTGACTTCGCTGATGTCAAAACTATCATGTATGATAAAGGTTCGGCATTAATGGGAATCGGTATTGCAACAGGAGAAACCAGGGCCGCTGAAGCAGCCAAAAAAGCAATATCCTCTCCGCTTCTTGAAACCTCGATTGATGGAGCACACGGTATTTTGATGAACATTACAGGTGGAACGAACTTAAGTCTGTATGAAGTTCAGGAAGCCGCAGATCTTGTCACATCGGCAGCCGATACCGAAGTAAACGTTATTTTTGGTTCAGTAATTAATGAGAATTTGAATGATGAAATTGTCGTAACTGTTATTGCGACAGGCTTTGACGAGTCAAAACAAAAGCCTGAACCGAGAACAAGACAACGACAGCCAATCAATCAGCCGGCAAGTGCGGCAACGAGGGAGCCTCTAGATCAAGAAAATGAACCAAAGAAAGAAGTGCCTCGCCCGGCGCGACAAGAGGAAGAAGATGAATTGGATATTCCGGCATTTTTGAGAAATCGAAATCGTCGCAGATAATGGTTCAATATCAATATTAATTTCAAAAGCAAGCGATCTTTATATAGATCGCTTGCTTTTTTTGTTTCTTACGGTGTTATTCGGCTGGACGGCTTAGAAGAGTGTGATTCCTTATCAAGAGGGAAGGGAACGATCAAATTTTAAGCAGGAAACACAACCCGGTCCAATCGATTCAACGAATATTCAGGAGCGAAGAAAAGGTCTTTCTATGGAACGTGGTTTCACTCCATATGTCCCGGTTTTTTGTTTGCGACAAACTTTCCAATAACTAGTTAGAAATAGTCCTTTTATGCATACAAGATATGACAGACTTTGCCTGCTGGCTTCGCTATACTGGGGACAATCAAAGGATACATAACCGGAAGAGAGGGGCAGTAAGTTGACGATCTACCTGGATGCGGTATGGATGTTAAATTTTCTCCTTGATTTTATGCTCTTACTATTAACTCAAGCTTTACTCAGAGAGCATGCAAGAAAACTGAGGGTCCTCATTGGCGCATTTGTAGCATCGCTCATTGTTCCAATTACCATATACATGCCGGATTCATTTATTGCTACAGGAATAGGAAAATTGCTGTTCTCCATTTTAATTATATTATGTACATTTGGATTTATAACAATTTATCGGACGGCAAAACAGCTTGTAACTTTTTATTTTATAACTTTTGCGATAGGAGGAGGATTGTTTTCTGTCCATTTTCTTTTTCAGCAACCGGTGGAATTAGCTGCAAGTGGTATTGTAACGATGAACAGTGGTTATGGAGACCCGGTAAGTTGGCTTTTTATCTTGATAGGGTTTCCTTGTGTATGGAAATTTACGAAAAACCGTATGGACAAGCACGCGGCAGACAAGATTCGTTATGATCAACTTTATCCGGTGGAAATTCAAATTAAAAATCAATCCCATACGACAACAGGATTTATAGACAGCGGAAATCAGCTGATTGATCCTATTTCAAAAAAATGGGTTGTTCTTTGTGATGCCGATTTTTTAAAGAAGTGGTTCTCAGAAACGGAGTTCGAACAGTTGGAAAAAGCGTACAACGAACTTGATTTTGATGAGATCCCTCAACAATGGGAAAGTCATATTCAATTTGTACCTTTTACAGGTGCAGGGGGAGAAGGCAACTTTTTATTTACGATTCGGCCGGATTATTTACTTGTATTTTATGGAAAAGAAAAAATTGTTACTAAAAATGTTCTTATTGGCATTCAGTTTTCACATTTGGAAAAAGAAAAGAGTTATCAATGCCTGCTTCAGCCGCAAATCATCAAATTGGGCGGCGTTCATTCAGCATCATAATGGAAAGGGAGGAATAATCATGCGCACGTGGAAGTTGAAAATTCGCATGCTCTGGTACAAATTTTTAATGAAGTTGGGAATGAAGTCGGAAGAAATTTATTACATTGGTGGTAGTGAAGCCCTTCCGCCACCGCTAACGAAGGAGGAAGAAAAAGAGCTACTTGTTTTGCTTCCAAAAGGAGATAAGTCAGCGAGAGCTATTTTAATAGAGCGGAATTTACGACTTGTTGTTTATATTGCAAGAAAATTTGAAAACACAGGGATTAATATAGAAGATTTAATCAGCATCGGGACAATTGGGTTGATTAAGGCGGTCAATACATTTAATCCGGAAAAGAAAATTAAGTTAGCCACGTATGCTTCCAGGTGTATTGAAAATGAAATATTAATGTATTTAAGACGGAATAATAAAATCCGATCAGAAATATCTTTTGATGAGCCATTAAATGTGGACTGGGATGGAAATGAACTACTTCTTTCTGATGTATTGGGAACGGATGAAGATATTATTACGAAAGATATTGAAACGAAAGTAGATAAAAGTTTACTGAAAACAGCTTTAACTCAATTAAATGAAAGAGAAAAACAAATTATGGAATTACGTTTTGGTTTAGTTGGACAAGAGGCAAAAACACAAAAAGATGTGGCTGATATGCTCGGCATTTCTCAGTCGTATATATCACGTTTGGAGAAAAAGATTATTCGTAGGCTGCAAACAGAATTTAAAAAAATGGTTTAGCATCGTCTGCCTCTGGCTTGAGCGACTTTAGATTCAAAACCACCCTGCATAAAAGTACCCCCAGTTGGTGATACTGTCCATGAACAGCATCACGAAATTGGGAGGGCTAGCATAATGACAAAACATAAGGTTGAGATCTGTGGTGTTGATACATCGAAACTACCGGTATTAAAAAATGAGGAAATGCGAAAGCTCTTTTTAAAATTGCAGGAAGATGAGGATATAAGCGCGAGAGAAGAACTCGTGAATGGAAACTTACGGCTTGTACTAAGTGTGATACAACGATTTAACAATCGGGGGGAATATGGAGATGATTTATTTCAAGTAGGCTGTATTGGACTTATGAAATCAATTGATAATTTTGATCTATCACATAATGTTAAATTTTCAACGTATGCTGTACCGATGATCATTGGAGAAATCAGAAGATATTTGCGAGATAACAATTCAATTCGTGTATCAAGATCATTAAGAGATATTGCCTATAAAGCAATGCAAATAAGAGAACAATTGATTCATAAAACGTCAAAGGAACCGACACCTAAGGAAATAGCGGATGAAATGGGAATTCCACAATCAGAAATTGTTTTTGCTATGGATGCAATTCAAGATCCGGTCTCATTATTTGAGCCGATCTATAATGACGGAGGAGACCCGATCTTTGTAGTGGATCAGATAAGTGATGAAAAAGAAAAAGACTCAAGTTGGGTTGATCAACTCTCATTAAAAGAAGGCATGCATCAATTAAATGAGCGAGAAAAAATGATTTTAAACAAGCGTTTTTTCCAGGGTAAAACACAAATGGAAGTTGCTGATGAAATAGGTATATCCCAAGCTCAAGTGTCGCGTCTCGAAAAAGGGGCCATCCATCAAATGAATAAACGAATGTTTGAATAATTGAAGCAGAGAGCACGCTCTGCTTCTTTTTTTCATTAATGTTGGGGAATTGATTGATCTTTAAGAAGTTGACGAAGTGAAAACCAGACTCCGAAATAAGTGTGACGAAGGTTCAGGTGGATTTTGACTCAGCCTGATTCTTCGTCTTCTTTATGAAAGTAATACGAAGTTTGCGCATATAGATGAGGTAGGGGGGGATTAAAGAAATGATTACATTAACCGAACTGCAGGCAAAAGAGGTTATCCTGATTAATGATGGAACACGTCTTGGAAGTGTGGAAGACTTGGAAATTGATGGGGGTACAGGTAAAGTTATTGCCATTATTGTTCTTGTGAAAGACAGGGGAAATGGCTTTTTTGCAAAAGCAGATGAATGGATGATTCATTGGGATGAGATTATTAAAATCGGTTCAGATGTCATCTTGGTAAGAAAGCCTAAAAATCATCAAGTAACCTCTTTTCCAGACATAGAAAAAAAGTGAATTTGCTGCAAAATATGATAAAATGAAAAAAGCTAGCGTTTTTCAGGAGGCTGAATGGATGACCGAAATATTTAAGCAAACGAATGATATTTATTTAAGCAGCAAATGGCAAGAAAAATACACGGGACTTTGTGTTGGCTTTTCAACAAGAAGAGGCGGAATAAGCGATGCACCGTTTGATCAGTTGAATATGGGTCTTCATGTCGCTGACGAACCGGAAAACGTTTTATCGAACCGTGAAATATTAGCTAAAACGATTTCTTTTCCACTCGATCGTTGGGTGATTGGGGAACAAGTTCATCATACAAATATAAAAGTCGTCGAACAAAACGATTTAGGTAAAGGAACAAGGTCAATGGAAGACGATGTTAAAGGAGACGATGGTTTAATTACAAATAAAAAAGATGTTTTATGCGCCGCTTTTTTTGCTGATTGCGTTCCTTTATATTTTTATGACCCCATCACTCAATATGTTGGTCTTGCTCACGCAGGATGGAAAGGGACGGTCAACCGAATCGCAGATAAAATGGTAAAACAATTTGTAAGAAACGGAACGGATCCGGCCAACCTTCATGTTATGATCGGGCCTTCCATCTCTGGACAGTATTACGAAGTAGATGAACGGGTTACTCAGCATATGGACAGGGAGCATGCTGAAAAGGTAACAAGAAAAATATCAGAAAATAAATTTTTATTGGATTTAAAACAGTTGAATACAGAAATACTTTTGCAATCCGGAGTATTACGTCATAATATAGATATAACAAAATATTGTACGTTTCGGGATAAAGAGCTTTTTTTCTCGTATCGGCGAGATCATGGAAAAACAGGAAGAATGCTTGGTTTTATAGGGATGACAAAAGATCGTACTTAAGGGGGAACAGGCAATAATGGAAATTGCACAAAATTTAGAAACAATAAAACAGGAAATGAAACAAGCATGTGAAAAAAGTAATCGAAATATAGATGAAATTACCATCATTGCCGTAACGAAATATGTTACAATAGAACGAACAAAAGAAGCAATTGCTGCCGGGGTGCAAAATCTTGGCGAAAATCGAAATGATGGTTTTTTAGAAAAATATGAAGCCGTAGGTGATGATGCGAAATGGCACTTTATCGGCACGCTGCAGTCCCGGAAAGTAAAAGAGGTAATTAATAAAGTAGACATGCTCCATTCCTTAGATCGTAAATCACTTGCAAAAGAAATTGAAAAACGTGCAAACGAGACAGTTGATTGTTTTGTACAAGTGAATGTAAGTGGAGAAGATACAAAGCATGGTCTTTCACTTGATCAAGTGATGCCCTTTATAGAAAGTATTAAAGATTATGAAAAGGTGCGTATTGTTGGTTTAATGACCATGGCACCGCATATCGAGGATCGGAAAAAAATTAGAGAAGTTTTCCAAAGGCTTGCACAGTTAAGAGATGAAGTGAAAAGTAAAAATCTGGAATATGCCCCATGTAACTATTTATCAATGGGCATGAGTAATGATTATGATATAGCAATTGAAGAAGGTGCGACTCATATCCGGATTGGTTCGAAACTGGTAGGGACTTAATCGAAGATAGCGAGGTGGGTAGATGAGCTTTAAAAATAAACTGAAAAATTATTTTACCGTCGATGATGAGTATGAATATGAATATATAGAGGAAGATTCCGATGTGTCCGAAAGTCTTCCAAGAGAAAAAGATAACCCTCAGAAAGTAGTTAATCTTACGAGTATCGAGCAGCCAACGACCAAAGTTGTTTTGTACGAACCAAGAACTTACAATGAAGTACAGGAAATTGCCGATCATATTATAAATCGCCGTTCCGTTGTCATTAATCTTCAGCGTGTAGAACATGAGCAGGCAAAACGTATTGTAGACTTTTTAAGCGGGACAGTATATGCGTTAGGTGGAGATATTCAAAAGCTGGGGTCCGGTACTTTCTTATGCACACCGGATAACGTGGATGTGTCCGGCAATATTACAGATGTCTTTTTAGGGGAAGATGATTTAGAAAAAGGATGGTAATTGATGGAAGGTTTGTTTAACATATTAGCTTTAGCCTTAAACTTATATAGCTGGGCCATTATCGTCTATATATTAATGTCCTGGTTTCCCGGAGCAAGGGAATCATCTTTTGGTGAAGGACTTGGAAAAATTACAGAACCGTATCTTGAAATCTTTAGACGGTTTATTCCACCGCTTGGCATGATCGACTTTTCTCCGATTGTGGCAATTCTTGTTTTGTCACTTGCTCGAATCGGGCTGCTTGAATTGTTTCAAATGTTAATGTAAAAAGGAGTATTGTCATCAAATGATAGATATTTATCAGCATTTCAGAAAGGAAGAGGAGCCATTCATTGATCAGGTTCTCTCTTGGAAAGAGCGAGTCGAGAAGAGTTATCAGTATAAGCTGACCGATTTTCTCGACCCCCGAGAACAGCAAATCGTTAAAATGCTGATTGGTGAGAATAACACGGATGTAAAGTGCGATGTTTTACCTAAGGAACGTGCTGAAAGAAAGCGAGTGATTATTGCTCCATTCTATGATGAAATGATGGAAGAAGATTTTCAACTTACCTTGCTTGAAGCAACATACCCGGTAAAGTTTACCCAGATACAACATAAAGATGTGATGGGTTCATTTTTATCACTTGGAATTGAACGTAAAAAATTGGGAGACATCGTTGTGGACGATGGAATAATCCAGCTTATTACAGCAAATGAAATTACACCTTATATTACAGCGAATTTGACTTCGATAAAAAAAGCAACCGTTCAGTTTAAAGAAGTTCCGCTTGCGCAGATGAGAGAGTCACAAGATGAATGGGAGCCATTTGATAAAACTGTATCGTCGCTCCGTTTGGATGCTGTGATGAAAGAAATATATCATTTATCAAGAAAAGATGCGTCAGATTTAATTAAAAAGTCACTTGTCAAAGTGAATCATAGATTGGTGGATGACAGTAAGTTTACAGTGCAGGAAGGGGACCTTGTTTCTGTACGGGGTAAAGGCCGAAGCAAGCTTATTGAGATCCAGGGGAAGACGCGAAAAGAAAAATGGAGAATTACAGCAGCAAAATTAAAATAAAACGTACAAGGAGGTGGCCGTTGTGCCATTGACACCTGCCGACATTCATAATAAAGAATTTACGAGAAGTTTTCGTGGTTACGATGAAGATGAAGTGAATGAATTTTTATACCAGGTTATTAAAGATTATGAAGACGTAATTCGTGAACGTGACGAGGTAAAAGAAAGACTCAGCGAGCAGACGGATCGTTTAGGACATTTTACAAATATAGAAGAAACGTTGAACAAGTCGATTTTGGTAGCACAGGAAACAGCGGAAGAAGTAAAAGGCAATGCAACGAAGGAATCAAAACTGATTATTAAAGAGGCAGAAAAAAATGCGGACCGAATTGTTGACGAAGCTTTATCCAGAGCACGGCAGATTTCAGTAGAGGTGGAAGAACTTAAAAAACAGGCAAAGGTATTCCGTACACGTTTGAAAATGCTGGTAGAAGCCCAGATGGAAATGATTAACAGTACGGATTGGGACCATCTATTTGAAGAGGAGATTGAAGCGGACGCCGAAGTGCTTGAAAATAAGTCATAGACCTTGACGCTCGCTTATTTATTACATATAATTTTAACAAGAAAGAAAATGCAATGTAAAAACCTCCATGCAGGTGTTTTTATCTCCTGCTACATGGTGGTTAAATTGATGGGGCTGGTAGAGTACCCGAACACTCACCTAGAGTGTGATTTCTTCATTTTTGAAGCGGGAGCCGTACAGCCAATTACACTGCAATAAAAATATAACACTTCTAAACAATCTTATATTTGAAATACGGTGAAAGAGAAGTATAAAAACGAATACCTGTCAAAGCGAATCAGGGATTGGTGCAAGCCTGTACAGTTGCGTTTTTAGAAAATCACTCTGGAGTATCCATTATGAATTGGATCGCAAGTAATAATGGGCGGTATGAATCCACGTTACGGGTAGGTAAGGGAATTTAACGGGCTGAATCGTTAAATTTATAAGGGTGGTACCGCGAGTCTTCTCGTCCCTTTTCGGGATGGGGGGACTCTTTTTTAAACGAATGATAAAGCTTCGTTTTTAAATCAAACGGAATGTGCAGTGGTATATTGTCAATCAGCTCTCACACTCCGCAATTGAAAAATGCCAACATATATATTTATAGATAGATGACTCAGGACAAGTAATTTTAAAACTATAGGAGGAAGCAAGAATGGATTATAAAGAAACATTACTAATGCCAAAAACAAAATTTCCAATGCGTGGAAATTTACCAAATAAAGAACCAATCCGTCGTGAGCAATGGGAAGAAGAGCAGATTTATGAAAAAGTGCAAGAGAGAACAAAAGGAAGACCGTTATTTGTCCTTCACGATGGACCTCCGTTTGCAAATGGAAGCTTACACATTGGTCACGCGCTAAACAAAATTTTAAAAGACTTTATTGTCCGGTACCGTTCCATGACAGGATACCATGCCCCATATGTTCCAGGGTGGGATACACATGGATTGCCAATTGAAGTCGCACTGATGAAGAAGAAAAAATACAAACGTAAAGAGATGGACGTAGCCGAGTTTCGCCGTCTTTGTGCGGAGTATGCCCTTCAACAACTCGATAATCAGCGGAATGAATTTAAACAGCTGGGTGTTCGTGGAGATTGGGAAAACCCATATATCACATTAACGAATGATTATGAAGCGGCACAAATTAAAGTGTTCGGTGAAATGGCGAAACGGGGCTATATTTATAAAGGTTTCAAACCTGTTTATTGGTCTCCGTCCTCAGAATCAGCTTTAGCTGAGGCTGAAATCGAATATCAAGACAAAAAATCACCATCAACTTATGTTGCTTTTGAAGTAAAAGATGGCGGGAATTTACTTGAAGGTGATGAAAAATTCATTATCTGGACAACAACACCATGGACTTTACCAGCAAATCTTGGAATTAGTTTGCATCCTGATCTCGAATATGTCGTTGTTCAAGTTGGTCACGATAAGATGATTGTTGCGGAAGCATTGTATGAAGATGTTTCCAAGGAATTGGACTGGGAAAATCCAAAAATCGTTAAAACATTTAAAGGTGAGAAAGCCGACCGTCTTGTAGCAAAGCATCCATTTTATGATCGTGACTCCCTGATTATGCTTGGAGAACATGTAACGACAGATGCAGGTACAGGCTGTGTGCATACCGCACCGGGACATGGGGAAGACGACTTTTACATTGGGGAAAAATATGGTTTAGAGCCATTGTCACCAGTCAATGAACGAGGTGTGTTTACGGAAGAAGCACCGGGATTTGAAGGGATGTTTTATGATAAAGCGAATAAAGTGATTACCGAAAAATTGGAAGAGGTAGGCGCTTTATTAAAGCTAGACTTCATAACTCACTCGTATCCGCATGATTGGCGCACGAAAAAGCCAACCATTTTCCGTGCAACGTCACAGTGGTTCGCTTCGATTAAAGACTTCCGTCAGGATATTTTAGAAGAAATTAAAAAAGTGAACTGGTATCCGAACTGGGGCGAAACCCGACTTTATAACATGGTAAGAGATCGAGAGGACTGGTGTATTTCCAGACAGCGGACGTGGGGCGTACCGATTCCGGTATTTTACGCTGAAAATGGTACACCGATCATTACGAATGAAACAATCGAACATGTTTCTAAATTGTTCGCAGAGCATGGATCTAACATTTGGTTTGAAAAAGAAGCAGAAGAATTGCTACCGGAAGGATTTACTTCTGAACACAGTCCAAATGGCAAGTTTACAAAAGAAACAGATATTATGGACGTTTGGTTCGATTCAGGCTCTTCTCATGAAGCTGTTTTATTGCAGCGTGAAGATCACCATCGACCGGCGGATGTCTATTTAGAAGGAAGTGACCAATACAGAGGTTGGTTTAACTCTTCTTTATCAACAGCTGTTGCTATTACAGGAGAAGCGCCGTATAAAAATATTATCAGTCATGGTTTTGTGTTAGATGGTAAAGGCCGAAAAATGAGTAAGTCCATGGGGAATGTGATTGTACCAGATAAAGTGATTAAACAATTGGGTGCTGACATTTTACGTCTCTGGGTTGCATCCGTTGATTATCAAGCTGACGTTCGTAGTTCTCAGGACATTTTAAAACAAGTATCAGAAGCCTACCGTAAAATCCGTAACACATTCCGGTTTATGCTTGGTAACTTAAATGGATTCGATCCGAAAACAGATGCACAGCCAGAAAATGAACTAGAGGAAGCCGACCGTTTTATGCTGCAGCAATTGCAAAAGCTCGTTGCAGAGGTTCGCGTCAATTATGAAAAATATGAGTTTGCACCGGTTTTTAATCAAATTCATAATTTCTGTACAGTGGATTTAAGTTCATTCTATCTCGATTTGGCAAAAGATATTCTTTATATTGAAGAAGAGGATAGCAAACGCCGTCGCAGTATTCAAACAGTCTATTATGAAATATTAATGACATTGACTCAGCTCTTGTCTCCTATCATTCCACATACAGCAGATGAAGTATGGGAATACATCCCTGGTGATAAAGCAGAGAATGTTCAATTAACGGATATTCCACAACCCCGGGAAGTTGAAGGATATAAAGAAATTGAAGAAAAATGGGAGCACTTTATGGACGTACGTGCCGATGTGCTGAAGGCGTTGGAAGAAGCAAGAAATGACAAAGTAATTGGTAAATCATTAGAGGCAAAAATAACAATCGTTCCAAAAGATGAAAAAACGAAAGAAATACTCGAATCGATTGAACATTTACATCAATATTTGATTGTATCAAGAGCAGACGTAGTTGATCAGGCTGGCGATGCAAAAGATTATCGCTATGTTTCCATTGCAGTTGAAAAACATCCAGGTGATAAATGTGATCGGTGCTGGGTATCCTCGGATACAATCGGAGAAGATCCGGACCATCCAGAACTTTGTACACGTTGTGCGACAATTGTTAAAGAACATTATTCAGCTTAAAAGTACCATTAAAAAGTCTCCGTCTCATCAAGGCGGAGATTTTTTAATGAGAAAATAGGTTACAAAGATGAATGAAGAAAGCGAAAAAGGGAAACGAAGAAAGACAAAATGGATTCCTGTTAAAAATTGAAAAAAACGGTTTGAAAGGATAAGATGAATAAGACGTAATAAATCGGAGGAAAGTGAAGGATGGCTAGATACTATATTTTTGCATTTATCATTATAGCGATTGATCAACTCTCAAAATGGCTTGTTCGTGCGACGATGGAAATTGGTGAACAAATTCTACTGATTGATAATTTCTTTTTTCTTACTTCTCATAGAAACAGCGGTGCTGCATGGGGGATTTTAGAAGGACGAATGATTTTCTTTTACATGATTACGTTTCTTGTTGTCATTGGTGTGATTTACTATATGCAAAAATATGCCAAAAAGGATCCGCTGTTAGCCACGGGGTTAAGTTTATTTCTTGGAGGAGCAATCGGTAATTTTATTGATCGTTTACTTTTTCAAGAAGTGACTGATTTTCTTGATTTTAATCTATTCGGCTACAATTTTCCGATTTTTAATATAGCGGATTCCTCTTTAACCATTGGAGTAATTCTCATTATTATTGCAACCATTATGGAGGAAAGAAAGGAAGGGGCTGTGAAAAATGACTAACTTTAAACATACTGTAACGGAGAGTCAAGCCTCGATGAGAGTCGATAAACTCCTTGTGCAATTAAATGAAGGTGTCTCAAGGTCGCAAATTCAAACCTGGATTGACGAACAGCTTGTACTTGTGAATAACACAACGGTGAAATCCAACTTTAAATGCAGTACGGGAGATGTCATTGTATGGTCTATTCCGGAAGTAAAACCATTGGAACTGATAGCTGAAAACATCCCGCTCGATATTATCTATGAAGACAGTGATCTCATTGTTGTCAATAAACCAAAAGGGATGGTCGTTCATCCTTCTGCAGGTCATCAAAGCGGAACGTTGGTTCATGCTCTTCTTTATCATTGCAAGGATTT